>ERZ1036424.55-NODE-55-length-89091-cov-12.448583_pt1 | contig 89091 bp, 62 predicted proteins | sample MGYA00514221_ERZ1036424 | MGnify/ENA primary metagenome ERZ1036424 (study PRJEB33795, sample SAMN09464939) | human gut metagenome | host: Homo sapiens | place: USA: Stanford, California | collected 2016-11 | study: EMG produced TPA metagenomics assembly of the... | reverse complement strand
ATTCTTGAGTTCCTTTAGACTCTACTGTAGCTTCTGGCAATTCGGGTTGCGTTAAGGATTGGCCTTCCTTACCAGATTCTTGAGTTCCTTTAGACTCTACTGTAGCTTCTGGCAATTCGGGTTGCGTTAAGGAGTGACCTTCCTTACCTACCTCTTGAGTTCCTTTAGACTCTACTGTAGCCTCTGGTAGTTCCGGTTGCGTTAAAGATTGACCTTCCTTACCTACCTCTTGGGTTCCTTTAGATTCTACTATAGCTTCTGGTAGTTCAGGTTGTGTTAAGGATTGACCTTCCTTACCTACCTCTTGGGTTCCTTTAGATTCTACTATAGCTTCTGGTAGTTCAGGTTGTGTTAAGGATTGACCTTCCTTACCTACCTCTTGAGTTCCTTTAGCTACTTGGTGGCTCGGTTCAGTTTGTGGTACTGGAGTTGGGGCAGGTTGTACCTCTTTCTTAGTTCCAACCGCAATGACTTGCGATACAGGATTTTGAACCACTTGGTCTTCAATGACTTCTCTAACTTCTTGACCATTAACTATCGAAACTTTGGTTACAAGGCGACGCTGACCATTGACTCCAGCTGTGACGATACGAGTCTGTCCTTCTGCTAGATTCGCATCTGAACTTGTGACCGTTTCAAAAGGAATTTCTACCAAGCTCTCTTCCTGTTTAGCCTGAAACTTCTCAGAAACTGGTTTTTCTTCAACAGCAGGAGCAACTGAATTCTCTACTACAGGTTTTTCGATGACAGTCTCTGGAGTAACCGCAGCTCTTTCTTGAACAACTTCAGTTTTCTCATTTTCTTTTGAATTTTGCTTCTCTACTGGCAACTGAGGCTGTTCAGCTGAAGCTGGTCTTGATGGATGAAGATCTGCTTCCTTAAAGTATCCAATGTACTCATAACCATCAATGTGGATAATCCCTTCAGCCAAGCCTTCATGTGTAGAAGCTGAAATAGTTTGGTTATAAGAAAGTAATTCTTTATTTTCAAATGCAAATGTCCCATAAGGTACAAAGGTGCTAGCTCCTAAAGAACCAATCAAGAGAACACCTAGAACTTCTTTGCGACCTTTTTTAGACACTAAAAAGACTGCTAACGAGGCGGTTGCCAAGCCAAGGCCTGCTAGAGCTAGCTCCTTACTTCCTGTGTAAGGAAGTTGTTGACTGTTAGTTGCTTTCTTGCGATAAACTACATAAAGAATATCTTCATCTTGAAATTCTGTTGGAACCTCATGATGAATCAGGGCTTTTTCAGACTCGGTCAATTCCTGCTCCGCCAAATAACGGTAATGAACGCTATGAGCACCACCAACTTCATTGGCTTGAACTTTGTCTACTGAAAGGGGACTAGCACCAAAAAGGAAGGCCCCGATGGCTACAGGACCTACCCCAACAGTTAGCTTACGAATCGAATATTTTGTGATTTTTTCTAGTTGCTGTTTTGTTTTTCTCATTTTCACGACTTTCTAATAGAATCTTGCGGATAGTGCGCACGCGCACCTCCGATTAATTTTGGACGACTAGCCAACGCCGTTACGTGGGCATGACCAATCTCTCTCAAAAGAGGACGAATCGGAACCTGAACATGCTTGACATGCATGCCAATAGCAGTGTCTCCGATATCCAATCCAGCATGGGCCTTGATAAATTCAACCTCAACTGGATCCTGCATAAACTTGAAGGCTGCCAATTGACCCGAACCTCCTGCATGAAGGGTAGGAAGGACACTGACCATTTCCAGACTAAACTGCTCTGCAACCTGACGTTCAACAACGAGAGCCCGATTGACATGTTCACAGCCTTGAACAGCTAGATGAATTCCTTTTTCCTCTAGGATATCTAGAATGGTCTTCACAATGATTTCGCCAATTTCTTGGCTGGATTCCTTACCAATCTGGCCACCTATCACCTCACTAGAAGAAAGGCCCAAAACAAAGATAGATCCTTGCTTCAAATTGGCCTTTTCTAATACATCTTTTACAATCTGGCTTGTTTCTCTTTGAATGTCTTTTTCCTTCATACTTGATACCTCTTTTGTCATTATCTATCATATCGTTTTTTCTTGTTTTTAGCAAGATAGACAACCTAGAAAGCTTGCTCAATTACGCATAAAACTCCCAGAATTGACCGGGAGTTAGCTAGTTTCTATTCTATTTATGTATATTTCAACCGTCGTTCCTTTGTCGGGTGTAGAATCAATCTTCATCTGGTAATGTTCTCCAAAATGAAGTTTGAGCCGTTGGTCAACATTTTGAAGACCGACTCCCCCACGTTTGAGTTGACTTTGACTACTATCTCCAGCATCTTGGAAGCCAACTCCATCATCCTCAATACGGATGACCAATCCTGAATCCTGTTTCTGGACAGAAAGTTTAATATGGCCCTGACCTTCCTTTTCCTTAATGCCATGGTAAAGAGCATTTTCTACAAGGGGTTGTAGGACCAGCTTAGGCAAGACTAGATTAGCAAAGGCAGGATTTTCCTCAATCTCGTATTCCAGTTTATCTCCATAGCGTTGTTTCTGGATAAAGAGATACTGGCGGACATGATTGATTTCATCAGACAGGCAAATTAAATCCTTGCCTTGATTAAGTGCCAAGCGGAAATAGGTTGCCAAAGACTTTGTCACCTGCACCACTCGCTGACTATCCTGAAATTCAGCCATCCAAATGATGGTATCCAAGGTGTTATAGAGGAAATGTGGATTAATCTGGCTCGAAAGGGCTTGAAGTTGGTACTGACGGGTCGTTTCTTCCTGGCTACGAATATCTGCCATGAGCTGATCAATCTGATCCAACATGGCATTAAATTGGCGAGTCACTTCTCTCAGTTCATAGGCACCAACTTCCTTGGCACGAAGATTTTGAGCACCAGAAGCAATTTCCAGCATGGTTTCTCTCAAATCCTTCAAAGGAGCAATCCAACGCTTGAGACTGAACCACACCAAGCAGAGGCAGGTAAGAAGAGATGTGACACTAGCCCCAAGCAAGGTCCACAAGAGTTGACTCCGAACCTGGTCTAACTTTTCCAGCGAAGACACTCCTATAACCGTCCAATCAGTTCCAGCAATCTGTTCCTGACTGACGTAGGATTTGTAGCCAGGAGTATAACCCTGTCCCGTCTCAATGTAAGGTTTCATGGCCTCCATTTCGCTAGATGAACTATAAACTGTGTGTTGAGGATGGTAGACAAATTCATGGTTTTCATTGATGATAAAGGCAAAGCCCTGCTGACCCAACTGGAGCTGGTTGAGATAGGCTTCCAGAGTTTCGTAGGAAATATCCAAACGAAGAACGCCAAGATTGGCCCCCTTTGCATCAACCAGTTCTTGAGTGACAGAAATAACCCACTGACTATCCGATTTACGAGCCGGAGTCAAAACGGGCATAGCACCCTGATGAATGGCCTTTTGATACCAATCTTCAGCCATCATATCTGAGGAGGTTTTCATCTGCACACTATCATCTGTAGAAATGACCTGACCAGATTTGGTTACCAGTACCACCGTTTTCAAGTCCTGGTCTGCCTTCAAGATAGTCAAAAATAGATCTCGAATTCCCTTGACCTTGTCTTGACTAGGATTCTCAGCATAGGCTAAGAGATCCATCTGCTGGGTCAAACTGGTCGAGGTTGTTTCTAATTTTTTTATATAAGACTGAATAAAGTGACTAGTCTGGCTGATAGTCGTTTGACTATTGCCCTCAATAGTGGCCTCAATAGCTGATGAACTAGATTGATAGTAGAAAGTCCCAACCAGAGCTAGGAGAATGAGAAAAACCAGAAAGATGGAAATAACCATTCTGACTAGTAGAGAAGAACGCTTCATCGACCTTCCCCCTTCTTAAACTGACGAGGAGTCACACCTGCAATCTGTTTAAAACGTTGGGTAAAGTAGTTCATATCTTCAAAGCCAACCTTTTCGGCTATCTCATAAATCTTTAAATCTGTGGTCAGAAGCAAGAGTTTGGCTTGTTTGACACGCTCTCTTACCAAATAATCCTGAAAAGGCAGCCCCAACTCTTTCTTAATCAAGGAGCTCAGATAAGTCGGACTAAAGCCCAAGTCACTGGCCAAAGACTTTAAACTAAATTGGCTATCAGCCAGATGGGAGTGGATTTTCTGAGCCAGGTTTCCCTCAAACTTATCGGTCAATAAATCTTGTAACTGCTCTTCCTTTTCTTCCTTGTCTAGTTTTTGCTTGATTTTCCCCAACATCTCCTCAATGTCCTGACGGGAAAAGGGCTTGAGCAGGTAGTCATCCACACCGAGTTTGACAGCAGACAAGGCATAATCAAAATCATCGTAGCCTGTCAAAAAAACTAGATGCACCTGAGGATAGGTTTCTCGTACAAGACTGGCCAACTGGATGCCGTTTAGCTGAGGCATGTTGATATCGGTTAAAATGATATCTGGCACCTGCTTTTGAATCAAGTCCCAAGCCTGCCTTCCATTTTCAGCCTGACCGATGATTTCCATATCGTAGGCTGCTACATTGACTAAGTTGGTCAAGCCTTGTCTCACCAGATATTCATCTTCTACAATTAAGATTGTGTAGGTCATGCTCTGCTCCTTTGTCACTTACTAGTATCAGTATAGCAAAATTCTCCTCTAACTGCTTAGGAAAGCCCTCTTATACTCAATGAAAATCAAAAAGAAAACTAGGAAGTTAGCCGCAGTTTGCTCAAAGCACTGCTTTGAGGTTGTAGATAGAGATACTGGGCAAAAAGGCTTTTAAATTAGAAAATTTGCTTTATTTTCTCCTCAAATTGAGTTTTTGCCCAGTCTCAACCCTACCCACGGTAAGGCGACGCTGACGTGGTTTTAATTTGATTTTCGAAGAGTATTAATCGACATAATCTAGTAAATAAGCATATCCTTTTTCTTCCATTTGGTCTTTAGGAATAAAGCGGATGGAAAGACTATTGATACAGTAGCGCAAGCCACCCTTGTCCTGTGGGCCGTCCGTAAAGACATGGCCAAGGTGAGAATCTCCAACTCGGCTTCTCACTTCCATGCGCGTCATATTGTAAGACTTGTCTTCTTTGTAGGTGGCAACATCTGGACTGATGGGTTGGGTAAAACTAGGCCAACCGCAACCAGACTCAAACTTGTCCTTTGATGAAAAGAGGGGTTCGCCAGTTGCTACATCCACATAGATACCGGATTCAAATTTATCCCAGTAGCGGTTTGAAAAAGCGCGTTCTGTTTGATTTTTCTGGGTGACTGCATACTCCTCAGGGGACAAGGTCTTTTTCAATTCCTCATCACTTGGCTTAGGATATTTGCTGGCATCGATGACGGGATAAGCAGCCTGATTGACATTGATATGACAGTAGCCATTTGGATTTTTCTTGAGGTAGTCTTGGTGATAATCCTCAGCCACCACAAAATTCTTCAAGGGCTCCTTTTCAACTGCCAGAGGTTGGTCATATTTCTTAGTCACCTCATCAAAGACTTGATTGATCACTTCCAAATCCTTGTCATCTGTGTAATAAACACCGGTACGGTACTGGGTCCCCACATCATTTCCTTGTTTATTTTTGCTAGTTGGATTGATAATGCGGAAGTAATGAAGCAAGATTTCCTTGAGGGAAATTTGCTTGGCATCATAGGTGACATGGACAGTCTCCGCATGCCCTGTTTGATTGATCAATTCGTACTTGGTTGTTTCCCCTCTACCATTTGCATAGCCTGAAACGGCATCTGTCACTCCAGGCACGCGTGAGAAGTATTCCTCCACTCCCCAGAAACATCCCCCAGCTAGATAAATTTCGTGCAAGTCTGCATCTTTACTAATTTCTGTTTTTTTCACTGTTTTTCCTCCTTGGCTAACTGCCGCTTTCTCAATTTGAGAGCTATCTGTCTGCCCTGCATTTCGCATCAATAGAAAATAGAAACCGGTTATGGCTAGGAAAAAGATCCCTGCCAAGACAAACAATTTTACTTTATCATTCATGACCTTTCTCTACCCCATTTCTTTCAATTCTTTTAAAATCATATCCTTATCCATAAAACCTGGTTGTGTTTTGACCAGCTTGCCTTCCTTGTCTATAAAGGCTTGAGTTGGGTAAGAACGGACACCATAACTTTCCAAGAGTTTGCCTGATGGATCAATTAAAACTGGGAAATTTTTATAATCCAAGCCCTTGTACCAATTCTTAAATTCTGCTTCAGCTTGTTCCCCCTTGTGTCCAGGAGAGACCACCGTCAAAACTACATAGTCATCACCAGCTTCTTTAGCGATTTCGTCCGTATCTGGAAGGCTAGCTAGACAGATGGAACACCAAGAAGCCCAGAATTTGAGATAGACTTTCTTGCCCTTGTAATCAGACAAGCGATAGGTCTTGCCATCTACTCCTGTCAGTTCGAAATCAGCGACTGCCTGACCTTTAGTAGCAGTTTGTGAACTAACTTGTTCTGTTTTTGTTTGCTCCTTCATAGTAGACTCGTCTGACACGTTTTTAGCCGAACAGGCTGCCAAGCACCAGATTGAGCCTACTCCAAGGAGACATGTTTGCCATTTTTTCATTTCTTTTTCCTCTCTATTCAAATAATGTAGTCAAAATGGAAGCATTTCCCAAAAGCACCAAGATTCCCATCACAATAATGAGGAAACCACCCACTTTTTTGAGGGTTCCTAGATAAGGATGGAATTTTCGAAAATGTTTCAAAACATAGCTGGAGGCTAGAGCTAAAACCAAAAATGGTAGCGCCAAACCCAGCGTGTAAATCAACATGAGACCAGCTCCCTGCCAAGCACCTGAGCCACCTGAAGCCGCCAAGGCCAAAACAGAGCCAAGAACCGGCCCCACACAAGGCGTCCAAGCAAAACTAAAGGTCAACCCCAGTAAAAATGCCTGACTATAGCCCTTACCCTTTTGCCCCTGTCTCTTTAATTGTAGCCTTCTTTCCTTGTAGAGTCCCTTCAAATGTAAGACTTCCATCTGATGCAAGCCCAAGAGAATGATGACCGCACCCGTCACATACTGAAACCAAGAGGCATAAAGCAAATTACCTACAAAACCAGCTCCATAACCTAGTATGATAAAGATAAAAGAAATCCCCGCTATAAAGGCCAGAGTTCGTAACAGACTAACAACTGAGATTGAATATTTTCCACTAGAAACCTGAGAACCATCTTTGTCATCCAACAAGACCCCTGCATAAACTGGTAACAAGGGTAAGATACAAGGAGAAAAGAAGGAAAGAATTCCAGCAAGAAAAACACTGATAAAAAAGATTACATTGTCCATTGCCTTCCTCCATTCTTTGATTTGATAGGACTATTATAGCCCCAAAACTCCAGAAAAAACAGGGACAATGATAGGGAAAAATAGGAATTTAATCAGGTTATACTTCAAATAAATCAAAAAAACATGAGTAAAAGGGTAAGCTATCTTACGTTTTTGAACCAACATCTAGTAAACTAAAAAAACAGATTCTTCCCTTTATCACGGAAAAAATCTGTCATTGACTTATTGATTTACAAAAACTCCTCCTCAGAGCATCCCTTTAGTCTAGCAGTTGGTCTGCTTGATTGATAGCTCGCTCGGTAAAGAGCTTATTCCCAAAAAACTCCAACCACGGCTTGCGAACCTCATCTTTGCTGGTTTCTCTGTATTTTTTAGTTCCAAGAATGCCATTATTGTGAAGTTCTTACAATAGTGCCTCAAACTCAGCGACGGTCATGCCTAATTGCTCACTCGCAACCTCTGCTGTTAAAAGATGCTGGCGAACAAGATTTACTAACCCTTTTTTTAGTCCCTGTTCAATACCTTCTGCCCTAGCAGTTTCCAAGGCATAATCCTGCGCTAACAAGGCTTGTTCTTCGCGTCTGCGTTGTTCACTAAACATTTTCCTGTCCTCCTCGGACCAGCTCTTATAGTCCAGCAGTTGGTCTGCCTGGCTAATGGCTCGCTCAGGTTGCTGGGTAAAGGGTTTGTTCCCGAAAAACTCCAACCACGGCTTGCGAACCTCATCTTTGCTGGTTTCTCTGTATTTTTTTAATTCCAAGAATGCCATCTTGACTAGATGGTTTTCCTGACCATTGTTGGTAATGGTTAAAACTTCACCTGTCGTGTCCTCTCGCATACTGAAGCTATGAAAAGCCAAATCATCTGAGAAATAATTACTATCTACAATAGCTATTGCGTAAACAGGTGCAATATGCTTGTAACTCTGGTGTGTGTCACCTTCACGTTGGCGAATTTTTTCAAGATTTTGATTGACCTGACTACACAGATAAGCCCATAGGCGATTGATGAAAAAATTCTGATGATGTACCTGAATCTCGATGATTACTTGAGTTCCATTATCCAACTCCGCCAAAACGTCTATACTGGTATAGAAATCCTGCACCGAGTAGGGCAGAGAAGGCAAGACGTGAATGTTACTTCCCTCCAAAATAGTCACGTTTTTTGTGGGCAAGTTCAGCATGTCGCGAATAAATTGACAAGTGATCTCTGGATTGCTAAAGATTTTCTTAGCAACCAAGTCATTAGTTGGGCTGATGCCCGGATGACGTAATGTCATACTTTCTCTCCTTTCATTATAGCACATTTTTAAATCTAGGTTTACTAGATTCACTGGCTCTATCTATTTATTCGGAAAAGAGAGGATATATGAAATAGTAAATAAAAAATAAGATCAGCGGATAAGCAATAAATTTTAAGCTTAACAGTCTTCCCTGTTTACCTGATAATAAATGAGATCCGCAAGATAGCCTTTTCTCTCCACCCCATTTGCAACAGTTTTTAGATAGGACATTCCAGCCTTCTCCATGACACGACCTGAAGCTGGATTAAGACTGGCACATCGAGCTCCGACCTTTTGAAAACCTGCTTGAGTAAAACAGAAATCTAAGACAGCTTTCAAAGCCTCCGTCATCATGTCACGACCCCAATAGTTTTTTCCTAAAATATACCCAATTTCACAAGAAGAATCGTTCTCATCTATTGTAACGATACTGATATCTCCAATCACTTGTTCTGGGTCTTCTTTGAGACAAATCGCCCATTTGTAATAGTTGGGATTAGTATAAGAAGCAACCCAATTTCGAATCGAATTCCGAGTGACCTCGACATCAGGATGTGGATCCCAAGTGACGTAGATTAGATTCTCATCAGACAAAGCCCAATTTTGAAACATGGCTTCCGCATCACTCTCCACAAATCTTCGCAAGATTAAACGATCTGTATGTAACGTTTGCGTACCGATTGCTTTCATGACGCTACCTCGCTTTCTGATAAATGATTCTCTGTCCAATCGCCATTGAAATTTGTTTTGCTTTCGAATCTCAAGGCAAGAAGCTAAAAAGGTCCACTGGACCTTCTTCGATTTCTTATTTCTAGACTCAGGGTAAAAAACTAAACTCATTAATAGCTAGAAAACAAGTTTTTCATCTAGTTACTTGACGCAGTCGCTGTCTGGTTTGAAATGCGCTTTACCAAGCTTTTTCAAACCTAGTCATCGTTGCGGGGGTGAGACGACGAAATCGAACTCTTCGAGTTACCGGACCTTCTTCGCTTTCTCATTTCTAGGCTCAGGGTAAAAAACTAAACTCATTAATAGCTAGAAAACAAGTTTTTCATCTAGTTACTTGACGCAGTCGCTGTCTGGTTTGAAATGCGCTTTACCAAGCTTTTTCAAACCTAGTCATCGTTGCGGGGGTGAGACAACGAAATCGAACTCTTCGAGTTACCGATTTCTGTCTCACTCCCAAAAGTCATCAAATACGGTGATTGGTAGGTGGCGTTTGTGTTGGCCTTTGTGCCACCAGTTTTCAATTCTTGCTTGAGCTTCTGGGCTGATTATTTTGCCTTCCAGGTAGTCATCAATCTCTTCATAAGTGACTCCAAGTGCGACTTCATCAGCCAGACCTGGTTTGTCTTCTTCTAGGTCTGCTGTTGGGATTTTTTCATAAAGGGCTGGGTCTGCACCAAGTTCCTTCAAGAGTTGTTTTCCTTGACGCTTATTGAGGCGGTAAAGAGGGAGAATATCCGCACCACCGTCACCAAACTTGGTAAAGAAACCTGTGATATTTTCCGCAGCATGGTCTGTTCCAATGACCGCTCCGCTATGGGCACCAGCAAGGGCATATTGGGCAATCATACGGCAACGAGCCTTGATATTGCCTTTGTTAAAGTCTGAAACAGGGCTTCCTGTCGCTTCAACTGCAGCTGTCATGGCGTCAGCAGATTCCTTTATATTAACTACCAAGCTGACATCTGGCTGGATAAAGGCTAGGGCTTTTTGAGCATCTGCTTCATCAGCTTGCACTCCGTATGGCAGGCGGACAGCGATAAATTTGTAGCTGTCATCTCCAGTTTCTGCTCGCAGTTCTTCCATGGCTAATTGGGCCAAGCGACCTGCCAAGGTTGAGTCTTGTCCTCCAGAAATTCCTAGCACAAAAGTTTTAAGGAAGAGGTGTTTTTTCAGGTATCTCTTTAAGAAATCAATGGAACGACGGATTTCTTCTTGGGCATCAATCACTGGTTTGACACCCAGTTCTTGGATAATCGTTTCTTGCAAACTCATTCTTCTTCTCCTTCACCAAGGGCTTCCTTGCGCATCTTGTCAATCAAGTCCATCTTGTCTTGCCATACATCACGCGCCAAATCCACTGGATAATGCTGCGGATTCAGCACACGCTTGTACTCATCCCACAACTTGTCAAATTCCTTACGGGCATAAGCCTGAATCTCAGTCAAACTAGGCAGCTTGTAGATCAACTTCCCGTCTTTGAAAATATCCACCAATAGAGGAACAGCGTCAAAATTACGAACGGTCTTCTTGATGTAAGTATAGGTCGGATGGAACATCTTGATTTCTGTCATGTCGCTCACATCCACACCGTCATAAGTGATGTAGTCACCTTCTGACTTGCCTTTTTCACGACTGGTAATGCGCCACACCTGCTTCTTACCTGGCGTAGACACTTTTTCCGCATTATTAGACAGCTTGATGGTATTGCGCATGTTACCATTCTCATCTTCGATCGCCACAATCTTGTAAACTGCACCAAGAGCTGGTTGGTCATAGGCTGTAATCAGCTTGGTTCCCACACCCCAGACATCAATCTTGGCCTTTTGCATCTTGAGGTTGAGGATAGTATTTTCATCTAGGTCATTTGAAGCATAAATCTTAGCCTCTGTAAAGCCAGCCTCGTCCAGTTGCTGACGGACTTTCTTAGAAATATAGGCAATATCCCCAGAGTCAATCCGCACACCCATAAAGTTAATCTTGTCACCCAGCTCACGCGCCACCTGAATGGCAGCTGGCACACCGATACGAAGGGTGTCATAGGTATCCACAAGAAAGACGCAATTTTTATGGGTTGCAGCGTAAGCCTTGAAAGCCTCATAGTCGTTAGCATAAACCTGTACCAAAGAATGGGCATGGGTCCCCAAAACAGGAATATTAAAGAGTTTACCAGCACGCACGTTGCTAGTTCCATTGGCACCACCAATCACCGCTGCGCGTGTTCCCCAGATAGCCGCATCCATCTCTTGAGCCCGACGTGTCCCAAACTCCATTAAAGGTTCATCTTCGATGACCGAACGAATACGAGCTGCCTTAGTCGCCACCAAGGTCTGGTAGTTGACGATGTTCAAAAGGGCTGTTTCAACCAACTGGCATTGGGCTAGAGGGCCTTCTACCTGCACAATAGGCTCATTAGCAAAAACCAAATCCCCTTCTTGGGCAGAACGAACCGTCAACTCCAACTTGAAATTGCGGAGATAGTCCAAGAATGCCCCATGATAGCCCAACGACTCCAAATAGGCAATATCACTATCTGAAAAACGCAAATCTTCAAGATAGTTCACAATTCTTTCCAAACCAGCAAAAACCGCATAGCCGTTTTTAAAAGGCTGTTGGCGGAAATAAACCTCAAAAACTGCCTTCTTATTGTGAATCCCTTGGTCAAAGTAAACCTGCATCATGTTAATCTGGTACAAGTCCGTGTGCAATGTCAAACTATCATCTGGATACATACTTTTCCTACTTTCTTAGCTAGAAACACATGAAATTTTTCAAAAACTTTCATGTATTCCAATAAATTAGTACTATTATATCACATTTAGCTGGATTGAGAAAAGAGTAACAAGCTATTCACCACTCTCCAGTTCATCCATATCTTGTTCAAACTTTTTCTGAGCCCATTCGACATAACTTAATGCAATATATAAATGTCATTTTGTAATATTTTGTTAACAAAAAACTCTCTACCACAAAAAATAGAGAGTGTTGAGTTTAAATATAGGATTTTAAAATATCGACGACATCACTTCTTTTCTTAATCTGATAGGACTTAATTCCCAATTTCTCAGCTGCCATTTTATTGTCCTCAATATCGTCTAGAAAGACACAATTTTTAGAATTTAACTGGTATTTATCGAGAATCTCCTTCATACTTATGTCAAGAACCCCTCTCTGCCTTATACTTTCATATTCTCCTTACAAATCCTTTTGGTAATAAAATCTTTTCCCTATGTAGGGATAGTCTTGCAAAGCAAAGACTTCCTTGTATCCATGTTTCTGATAAAAGTCTGGCGCCTGAAACTGGTAAGTATTGACAAAGGCAAAACGACAGTTTCGATTCTTAGCTTCACTTTCTGCCTGCTGCAATAGTTTTGAACCAATTCCTTGCCCTCGCAGTTCCTCTTTTACAAACAAATACTCGATTTCTAGCCAATTTCCAAAAGTCTCTGCTATAAAACCTGCCAGGAGATTGCCCTTTTCATCTTCGACATAAAGATTAAGTGGCTCACTTTCAGCCTCTTCTCTTTTGGAACGGTTATAAGCACGAATCAAATTCCCAATTTCTTGCGCCTTCTGGGATTCCTTATTTTCCAATCTAAAGTACATCTAAATCTCCTTAAACACTGTTACAGCTTGATTATAATCTTATTTCAATAGACTGTCAAACTAGCAAAAACCCACCAACCTGAGTTGATGAGTTTCAAATCTATTTTCTAAATTTCCACTGGCTATAAATCCCGAAACCGATAATCCAGATAGCTGATCCGATTGCTCCTACAAAGGTAGACTCTTGTAAAAAGAGGGTTACAAAGACAAAGGCAAAGAAGAGCATTGTTAAAGGATTTAGGAAACGATAATGGGGCATGAGGTAGCCATCCGCCATAAAGTCCTGTGACTTGCGATACTTAAGGTGGGCCACCATGATCAAGATATAGATGGCGATATAGACACCTGACGACGATGCCGTAATCAAGGCAAAGGCATCGGAAACACCTGGCAAAACGTTGATAAAGGCAGCCAGAGCAATTAAGATTGCTGAAGCAATAATGGCATTTTGTGGTACGTTATGACGAGAAAGGGTATCTGCCTTGATTGCTTTTAGGAATGGATTTGGCGAATCATGGGCAATCTGATACAAATGACGACCTGTTGAGTAGAGGGTCGAGTTAAGGGCAGAGGCTGCTGATGTCAAAACGACGAAGTTAATCAAGGCTGCTGCCCACTTGATACCTGCTAACTCAAATACCGTAACAAAAGGAGAATCAGCAGAAGCAAGCTCACGCCATGGAATGATAGCCATGATAGCTAAGAGGGCACCACCGTAGAAAAAGGCGATACGCAAAGGAATTTCCTTAACGGCTTTCGGCAAGACCTGACGTGGATTTTTGGTTTCAGAAGTTGTAACCCCGATAAATTCAATCATGAGGTAGGCAAAGAACACCATCTGGAAGGCCATGACAAAGTTCACTCCACCATTTGGGAAGAGGGAGAAATTGTCAGCAATATTTGCTAAACTTGCTACTCCATGAGGTGTCTTAAAGCCTGTCAAGACCATAAAGACCCCTGTGGCAATCATAGCTAAAATAGCCACAATCTTAACCATAGCAAACCAAAACTCAACTTCCCCAAAGAGCTTAACCGCAATCAGATTGACCAAGGCTAGAATGGTCAAAAATCCAATCTCAATCATCCAACTTGGCCAGCTAGGAAACCAGAACTGAACATAGTGAGAGATAGCAGTGATTTCCGCCATACCGATAAAGACAACGGATAGCCAGTAAGACCAAACTGAGAAATAACCCCAGCCCTTGCCCAAATGGCGCGTGATAAAGTTGATAAAGGTATGTTGCTCAGGATCCTGATAGAGCATTTCCCCAACCGCACGCATCATGAGGAACATAAAAGCTCCAGTAATCATATAAATCAGTACAATGGAAGGACCTGTTAGGCTGATAGAGCGACCTGCCCCCAAAAAGAGTCCTGTTCCGATTGTTCCAGCAATGGCCATAACCTGCACATGACGATTAGTCAGACCACGCTCCATCTTATTTTTTTTCTTCTTTGAACTCATATCGTCTCCAATTCAATTTAAAATGGAAAAAGGAGTGAGTGAAGCGCACAGCCTCCCCACTCCTTTTTTCTGTTTTTAGGCTGTTTTTTCAACCTTCAAGATTTTTACATCATAACTACCAACAGGTGTTTCAATGGTTGCTGTATCACCTGTTTTCTTACCAATCAAGGCTTGTCCGATTGGGCTTTCATTTGAAACCTTACCTGCAAAGGCATCTGCACCAGCTGAACCTACGATAATATAAACTTCTTCTTCGTCCTCACCAATTTCTTGGATAGTAACTGTTTTACCAATCGCTACTTCGTCTTGGGCAACTGAGTCGCTATTAACGATTTCAGCGTAACGGATTTTTGTTTCCAAGCTAGAGATTTGTCCTTCGACAAAGGCTTGTTCATCCTTAGCTGCTTCGTATTCACTGTTTTCTGAAAGGTCACCGTATGAACGAGCAATCTTAATACGTTCTACCACTTCTGGTCGGCGGACCAATTTCAATTCTTCTAATTCTTTTTCAAGTTTTTCCTTTTCCTCAAGGGTCATAGGATATGTTTTTTCTGCCATTTTTCTCAACTTTCTTCTAATGATATTCTCTAAAGAAAATTATGTGAAACATCACATAATTTTAGTTTGTTTGGTTTAATTTGCTGTTGACATGTTCAGCGACATTACGATCATGCTCCTCCTGAGTAGCAGCATAATAGACCTTGCCATCTGTAACATTAGCTACAAAGTATAAGTTATCACTCTTAGTCTGATTAATACTTGCCTCGATGGCATCCAAACTTGGACTATCTACTGGACCTGGCATCAAACCAGCTTTCGTATAAACATTATACGGTGAATTAATTGTCGTATCAATTCCAGCATCATCAGCAAGACTAATCTTCTGACCAAGTTTTCCTTGGGCATACAAGATGGCAATATTGCTTTGAAGTGGCATACCAAGATTCAAGCGATTGTAGAAGACACCTGCAATCAACTTACGATCTTCAGTCTTAGCACCTTCTTTTTCTACGAGTGAAGCAATGGTCAACAATTCATTAACTGTCAAATTTTTAGACTTAATCGCACTATAATGAGGTGCCAAAGTCTTATCCATAGCTGCCAACATCTCATCAATCAAGCTTTCAATAGTTGTGCTTTCCTTGATAGAGTATGTAGCTGGGAAGAGGAAACCTTCTAAACGGTAACGAACGCCACTTTCCTTTGTAGGCAAGCTTTCAAGTAGACTAGGATATTTGGCAACTTCTTGGCTGATAAAGTTCTCATCTTGAACTTTAGCTAGAAAGGCATCAGCTGTCAAAGGCTCTTTGAAGTCACCTTGCAATTGACCTACCGCTTGTGCAATTTGATCAATCGTATAACCTTCTGGAATTGTTAAATTCGCAAGCGCAGGTTCTTGAGCTTCAGCTGTTCCACCTTTTTGTAGTTCGTGGATGATGTCTTCTGTACTCATACTCTTTTGCAAATTGTAATAGCCAGACTTCAAATCTGAATAATTTTTATATTTCGCATAAAAAGCAAAAATCACTCCATGTTTAATCAAGCCAGACTTTTCAAGAGTTGAACCAATTGTTTGAACATTGGCTCCTTCTGGGATTTGCACTGTCACATATTGTTTAGATGAAGCATCCACAGGCTGTAAAGATGACTGAACATACTGATAACCGAAGTAACCACCTGCTGAAATCAAGCCTAGGAAAATTAGTAAAGAAATAAAGAAGGCCTTGAATCCTGATTTTTTCTTCTTAGTAGGCTGAACTGTCTCACGACGGCTACGACGTGGAGTTACAGGAATTTCTTCTACAGCTTTCTTTTCCACTACTTTCTTTTCCACTACTGGTTGTGAAGTAGGAACTTCTTTTTTTACTACTTCTTTCTGCCCTTCTGTCTTATAAGAAACAGCTACCCTTGTTGGAATTTCATTAAATTCCTTTTCTACTTTTCTAGGACTAACAGGTCCTGAAACTGGTCTTGATACTCCCTCAGCTGACGGAGCAGAAGGTACTTCTTGACTCGGATGACTAGGAGCAAGTGGAGCTTGTCTTACAGCCTCTTCTGCGGGAGAAGAAGGAACATCTTGACTTGGATGGCTTGGAGCAGTAAGAGTTTCTCTTTTTATCTCATTTGATGGAGAAGCTGATAAATCTTGGCTGGGGTGAGTCGGCACGGTAGGAGCGTTTCTCATAATATCCTCTACAGCTGATAGAGAATCTTCCATCAAATCTTCTATTGACTGATCATTTTTAGAAGAAAGTTGGGGTTTTATTGAAGCTAAATTAACTTCTTCCTGATCTTCTTCATATTTTTTGACTCGTTCTAAATCACGTAAAATCTGCTCTTTAAAGCTTAATTTTTCGTCTTCTCTTGGCTTTTCACTCAAAAGTTTATCCTCCTCGTTGACAATCCATAATATTATATCTTAAAAACGAAAGAAAAGCAACCTAGCATGCTTTTCTAGCTTATTTTTTAGATTCCCAGACCATATCATACCAAGTTTCCCCTGCAAAGGTTGACTGGGACAGGCCTTCATTGACAAATCCATGTTTTTCATAGTAAGCGATAAGATAGTCATGACAGGTTAGATTAATGCCTTCTCTTTCGTGTTCAAGAGCCAGTTCTTTCAGGGCTGATAGCAATTTCTGACCCAGTCCTAGCCCCTGTGCCTCTTTAGCAATGGAGAGGCAGGTCACAGAGATATAGCCACCAGGATTATGACTATAATCTTCTATCTCTTCTGTAAAGGACTGGTCTTGCAGATGGCGATGGGGGCCAACTGGCCCTTCTATATAACCCATGATTCTACCCTCTTTTTCTGCAACCAGAAACGAGGTCTGAATTTCTCGCAAATGCGCTTCAAAAACAGAGTGAGGAATGGCTTCTTCAACCGAGAAATTCTCTAGTTCAATCTCGACAATCCGATCCAAATCTTCTAATCTTGCTTGTCTAATTTTCATTGTGCCTCCAGATAAAAGGGATTAAACCAAATCATACTATAACCCTGACTAGTTGCATAAAGGGAAGTTTCTTCATCAATGAAACCGTTCATTTCAAAATAAGAAAGCAACTCATCGGGGCTCTCCAAACGAATCCCTTTGTAATTCAGCTCAACTGCCACCTCTTTCAAGGCCGCAAGAAGTAGCGTTCCCAAGCCCTGTCTCTGATGGTCAGACTCGATGACTAAAGAATGTATTTTTAGACATTGCGGATTGTCTGACTGAGGCCCTGATAGAATATAGCCTAAAAGTTGATTTTCATCCCTAGCTAGAAGAAAGGTATCCGCACACTTACGGATACTTTCTTCTAAAATATGGGAAGGTTGCTGCTTTTCAGCTGGAAAAGACGAAATTTGAATTGCCTCTATCTCAGCCAAATCAGACTTACTTGCCTGAATGATCTTAATTGGAATTTCCATGGGAACATCCTATTGAACATTACTTGTCAAGTTAGACAAGAGACGCTCAAATGAGTATTCATAGGTTTGGATATCTCCTGCTCCCATAAAGACATAAACAGCATTGTCATGGTCTAGGAGTGGAGATACATTTTCAACAGTGATCACTTGATGTTTCTTGTCAATCTTATTGGCTAGGTCTTCTACCTTGACATCACCATGGTCCACTTCACGAGCTGACCCATAAATCTGTGCTAGGTAAACAGCATCTGCTTGGTTTAAAGCATGAGCAAAATCGTCCAACAAGGCAATGGTTCTTGTAAAGGTATGCGGTTGGAAGATTGCTACGATTTCCTTGCTTGGGTATTTTTGACGAGCCGCATCCAAGGTTGCAATGATTTCTGTTGGATGGTGGGCAAAATCATCGATAATCACTGTATCATTGACAATTTTCTCAGTGAAACGACGCTTAACACCAGCAAATGTTTTCAAGTGTTCACGCACCAAGTTCAAATCAAATCCTGCTGTGTAAAGAAGACCAATAACGGCTGTCGCATTCATGATATTGTGACGACCAAAGGTTGGGATGTGGAATTGACCCAATTCTTGTCCACGGAAGTGAACTGTGAAGGTTGAACCAGTTGTTGAACGAAGAAGATCACTAGCGACAAAGTCATTACCTTCTGATTCAAAACCATAATAATAAATTGGTACATCAGACGTAATCTTACGCAATTCAGCATCTTCTCCGTAGATAAACAAACCTTTGGTAATTTGTTTAGCATAGTCGTTAAAGGCATTGAAAACATCCTCTAGACTTGTGAAATAGTCTGGATGGTCAAAGTCAATGTTGGTGATAATAGAGTATTCTGGGTGATAAGGCATAAAGTGACGCTCGTATTCGTCAGATTCAAAGACAAAATATTTAGCATTGGCCGAACCACGACCAGTCCCGTCTCCAATCAAGAAGCTAGTATCTGTAATGTGAGACAAGACATGAGACAACATACCTGTTGTTGAAGTTTTTCCATGCGCTCCAGCAACTCCCATACTAACAAAGTCGCGCATAAAGCTACCTAGGAACTCATGGTAACGTTTGTAGCTGATACCATTTTGGTCCGCATAGGCAATTTCGACGTTGTTATCTGGACGAAAGGCATTTCCAGCGATAATTTCCATATCACCGTCTAGATTCTTTTCATCAAAAGGAAGAATGGTAATCCCTGCCTGCTCAAGACCACGTTGAGTAAAGTAGTACTTTTCAACATCTGATCCCTGTACCTTATGCCCCATTTGGTGCAACATCAAGGCCAAGGCACTCATACCTGATCCCTTAATTCCGATAAAATGATATGTCTTTGACATGTTTTCTCCCCTATTCCGTAATTCTTGTCAGATTCAACTCTTGGGCAACCTGACGTTCTTGTTCTTTTTGTTGATTCTTTTTATTGTAGATTTGGCTTTTCTTCAGAAAATCATAGTTGTTTTTCTTTGGGCCTGAAGTTTCTTTTGGCTCAGCTTGAGTCGAAATATTGTTCACTTCTTCCGCCAAAATGTAATGAGACTGAGTCAATTTTTGACTGTATTTGACAAATTCGCCAGGATTTTCCTTTTGGAAAGGCGCGGTAGGTTGATTGCCCTTTCTAACTAGACTTGGCTGAGAATGGCGTCTTGTAGGAGTGATGTCCTTAGTAAGATAGCTTGCCGAGCGTTTCTTTTTCAAATCCGCACGCGCTTCTTCACGCGCCACCTCCGCATAGCTCTTTCCTTCTTTTTTTACCCCTAAAGGAGCCTTTTTAGGTTTCTCTACTTGCTTTTCAATCGGTTTGACTGGTGTTTTTTCAGCAATAGGAGCCCATTCTAAATAATTTTTATCTCGGTACTCACCCTTGATATTACTGATCAGATCAGACTCATCATAGAGATTCATGACTGGCATTTCAGTCAACATGACCTCGTCATCTGACACCAATGGAAATCGTTCTTGTTTCATTTTCTATTTCCTTTCAACACTTCATTATAGCGTATTGTCTTGATTTTTCAAGTGCTGGCTTCAGAAATTCCCAAAATTTCTCTAATTTCTGCTAGAGTCAGGCTCCCACGTGATTCTGTTCCGTCCAATACTTGTGACACCAGATGTTTCTTCTGTTCTTGGAGTTCCTGAATTTTTTCTTCAATGGTTCCCTTGGTTACCAAGCGATAGACCTCAACCATTTCCTCTTGTCCCATCCGATGGGCACGGCCAATAGCTTGCGCTTCCACCGCAGGATTCCACCAAAGGTCAACCAAAATAACCGTATCAGCACCTGTCAGGTTCAGACCGACACCACCAGCCTTAAGAGAAATCAGAAAGGCATCTCTTTCTCCTTGGTTAAAGGCCTTAGTCATGTCTTGTCTTTCCTTGGCTGGGGTTGAACCCGTAATTTTAAAAGATGTCAAGCCCAAGTCTGGCAGTTCTTGTTCTATTTTCTCCAACATTCCCTTGAACTGCGAGAAAATCAATACACGGTGTCCGCCGTCTGCCACCTGTAGCAGCAGGTCTCGGAGACTATCTAGTTTGCCACTGGCTCCCTGATAATCTTCCATAAAGAGGGCAGGAGTGTCACAGATTTGGCGCAAGCGCATCAGACCAGACAAAATTTCCACTCGACTACGCTGAAATTCCTGATCTGACACTTGAGATAAACGTTCTCGCATCTGTTGTAATTGGGCTAGGTAAATAGCCTTTTGCTGGTCTTCCAGTTCATTCTTATAAACTACTTCAATCAAGTCTGGCAATTCAGTCAGAACTTCTTCTTTCTTACGCCGCATCACGAAAGGTTTGATAAACTGAGCTACGCGCTCAGCTGGCAATTTCATAAATTCTTTCTTGCTTGGCAAAAGTCCTGGCATGACGATTTGGAAAATAGACCACAGCTCACCTAGATGGTTTTCAATAGGAGTCCCTGATAAGGCAAAAACTGACGGCAACACAAACTGTCTCAAGGTCTGGGCAATCTTGGTCTGGGCATTTTTCATGACCTGAGCTTCATCTAAGAAAAGGAAGTCAAAGGCCAGCCCCTGATAAAGCTCACTGTCCTGACGGAAGGTAGCATAGCTCGTCACATAGATTTGATGGCTCTCGGCAAGAATCTCCTCACGACTAGCTTTCAATCCATGAACAACAGCCACATCCAACTGTGGGGCAAATTTCTGAAATTCATCTGTCCAGTTGTAAATCAGACCTGACGGAGCGAGAATCAAAACCCGACTTTCTTTTGTCACTTGACTAGTCAAAAAAGCAATGGTCTGAAGGGTTTTCCCAAGTCCCATATCATCAGCCAAAATCCCACCAAAACCATAATGATGGAGCATTTGCAGCCAGCCGATCCCCTTTTCCTGATAATCTCGTAAGTCAGCCTGAACCTGAGTTGCCTGTCGTGGAAAATACTCTGGATGCGTCAAATCCTGGGCCAGATTCTGGAATTCTTGTGAAAAAGAAACACGGTCACGCCCTTCAAAAAGATGGGCTAAACTATAAGCCAAGGATTTTCGAGCCTGCAAGGACCCATCTTTTAATTCAAATTGCCCCAGTTCCTGTAGATTTTGGCGAATTTTCTTGGTTTCTTCATCGAAAAAGTAGACTTGATTAGACGAATCAATGTAAAAATCTTGATTGGCAACCAAGGCCTGCATGGCTTGGTTAATTTCCTCTTGGGCAATATCTTGAAAATCAAACTGAATTTCCAAGAGACCTCCCTTGGAGGCAATCTGCACTTGAGGACTTGCTAGGCTATAAAGTTCTTCTAACTTGTCTGATAGGTCAACATTCCCGAGTTTTTCAAAGACTGGAATGATTTTATGGAAGAAATGATAGACGGACTCCGCTTTTAAGGATTGACGCCAAGATTGAAAATCTGCTTCAAAACCTGCAACCAAACAGACTTGGAAAATTCTTTCTTCTAAGTCAGCATCACTCGAAAATGGTAATTCTTCTAACTCTTGTCGGCTAGATACCTGTTTATCCCCATAATCAAACTGAATTTCTAGACGAATTCGATTATCCTCTTCCCTATCAAAGTAAAAAGAGGGCGCAAAGGATTTGATTTGTAGACGTTCTGGAGCTGAAACGGTCCCCATCTGATTAAAAAGAGTCAGACAGGAGGCTAACTTATCTCGGTCACTACTATCAAATTGTAGGTATTTCTTTCCATGCTGATCCAAAGGCAGTGCTTTGATTTCCTTGAGAAGACACGTCTGCTGATCTGTTAGAAAATAAACCTGTCCTTTATGAAACAGCACAGCTCCCTGATAAAAGACATTGACCCTGGGGCTCTCGCTGATTTCCATTTCAAAATAATCCGAGTATTCTGTTACTGTAAAGGTAAATAAATTAGCATCAGCATGCATATCCTGAAAAAGCAGAGTCTGGTAGCTATCCACTTGATGGTCAAATTGAAAATGGGGCAAGGTCATCAGTAAATTCACACCCTGCTCAAAAAAAGTCAGAGGAAAAAAGAGATGCCGACCTTGATTTTGGAAAAAGAGATCTGGAGTCAATCCTTCCTCCATTAGTCCGCGCAAGAAAGTCAGAAGTTCTTGACTAGCCTCATCAAATGCTTCCCAAGACAGAGATTCCTCATAAGTTTTACCAATCATATAAGGTTTTCTCTTCTCGACAACTTTTAAAAAGAGTGGAATATCCCGAATGACATAGTATTTTTGACTTTTGATTTGCCCAATTCTCAGGGTCCACAAGATACGGTTACTTCCTGCTTCCACTTGTCCCACTGCCGATAATTCATAAGCGCGTTCTGATTTTGGAGACAAGATTCGTTCTAAAAATTTTCCACCCAAGGTCACCTTGGTTTCAACGGCCTCTTTTTCTTCATGACCTTCTTCTAGACTCTGCAAGATTTCTTGGCCACGCTCATCATTTTTTAGAAAATGCTCCAAAGCCGCCAAATGCACACAGTAGCCCTTCTTTTGGAAAAAATCGCAAGCACAAAAAATCAAATCATCCTCTAGACTATAGCGCAGTTCTTCTTCTGCAACGCGAGCATAGAGTCGATTATTCTTTTCCTTGATGATGTCAATCTTACCAGTTTCATAAAGGGCAACGCCTTCGATACGGACTTTCCCCGGAATCAATTTAGCCATATTCTTACCTGTACCTTATCCTTTTATTATACCATATTCCCTACGAAAATAGCCCCCTAGGAAGACTGTTCTCCTAGAAGGCTGGATTTTTAAAGTTTGGCAAAAGTCGTCACAATCCGCTGACAAACTTCTTGCAGCAAGGATTTAGGCATGGCTACATTGAGGCGGGCATGGAGACTTCCTTCCTCTCCAAAATCCAAACCACGGTTGAGGATAACCTTGGCTTCATTTCTCAAAATCTCTTGCAACGTTTCATCAGTCAGGTCATAGGCTGAAAAATCAAGCCAAATCAAGTAAGTTCCTTGCGGTTTCATGACTTTGATTTTAGTCTCTTTTCCAAATAGATCCACCACATAATTAATATGTTCTTCAAAGACTTGCTTGAGTTCCTCTAACCAATCTTTACCGTATCGATAGGCAGCTTCTGTCGCCAAATAACCCAAGCCTGAAATTTCATGCTGGTTATTGGCCAACTGGCGTTTCTGGTATGCCACTCGCAACTTAGGATTTTCAATAACTGCATAGGAATTTTTTGTTCCAGCAATATTAAATGTTTTAGTGGCACTGCTCAAGACGATAGCAAATTCTTTGAAGGCAGGATTGATGGTATTGAAGGAATGATGCTTGTGACCAAAGAGGGTCAAATCTTGGTGAATCTCATCTGAAACCAAGAAAACACCGTGTTTTTGGCATAGTTGGCCAATCTTATCCAACACTTCTTTTTCCCACACACGTCCACCAGGATTGTGAGGATTGCAGAGAATATAAAGTTTGACATCCTCTTCCACCAAATCCTTTTCAAGTCGGTCAAAGTCAATCTCAAACAGACCATCCTTTTCCACCAAAGAATTGGTAATCAATCTGCGGTTATTTAACTTGATACTGCGAGCAAAAGGTGGATAGACAGGTGTGTTAATCAGAACCGCTTCGCCTTCTTTTGTAAAGGCTTGAATAGCTGTTGAGATGGCCGGTACCACACCCTCGATAAAGACAAGGGCCTCTTTATCAAAGTGGTAACCGTGTTGTGTAGCTTCCCACTTTTGAACTTCCTTGATTAACTCTTCACTGGCATAAGTATAACCATAAACCAGTTGATCAGCGTAAGTTTGCACGGCTTGGCGGATTTCAGGCAAGACTACAAAGTCCATATCCGCTATCCAAGCTGGCAAGACTTTACTATCCGTTTCTGCCTCTTTCCATTTATAGGTATGGTGCCCTAAACGATTGGGCAGGCTTGTAAAATCATATTTTCCCATCTTTTTCTTATCCTTCTAAGGCTTGGCGCAAATCTGCAATCAAATCTCTAGCATCTTCAATCCCAATTGACAAGCGCAAGAGGTCATCTGTCAAACCATAAGAATGGCGCACTTCTGCTGGAATATCAGCATGAGTTTGTGTCGTTGGATAAGTAATGAGACTTTCCACCCCACCCAAACTTTCCGCAAACGAGAAGACCCTAAGACTGTTCAAAATATGCGGAATGCGTTTTTCATCTGCTACTTTAAAGGAAATCATCCCTCCACGACCAGTATAGAGAACTTCCTTGACTGCTGGAGAATCCTTCAAAAAGGCGACCACTTCTTGAGCATTGGCTGTTGAACGTTCCATACGAAGAGACAAGGTCTTGAGACCACGAATCAATTGATAACTGTCAAATGGAGACAAGACTGCCCCTGTCGTATTGAGATTGTAGAAAAGCTTCTCGTATAGTTCTAAACTATTGGTCACAACCACCCCAGCCAGGACATCATTGTGGCCTGCTAGATACTTGGTTGCTGAATGGAGAACGATATCTGCTCCATCTTCAATCGGACGTTGGTAGATAGGGCTGTAGAAGGTATTGTCCACCACCACTTTGGCACCCTTAGCATGAGCCAATTTTGCCAGTTTTTCGATGTCAAATTCCAACATCAAGGGATTGGTTGGTGTTTCGATATAGAGAACATCCACATCCTTCTCCAACTCGGCAATCAATTCTTCTTCTGTATTGGCATAGGTAAAATGGAAACGGCCTTCTTGCTCCACTTGATTGAACCAGCGGAAAGAACCACCGTAAAGGTCACGCACTGCCAAGACCTTACTTCCTACTGGAAAGACGCTAAAGGCCAGTACAATAGCTGACATCCCCGAGCTAGTCGCTAGAGCATAGTCTGCTGACTCAATAGCCGCCAAGACTCCTTCCGCCTTACTGCGAGTTGGATTTTTGGTGCGCGTATAGTCAAATCCAGTAGATTGACCAAACTCTGGATGCTGATAGGTCGTTGAAAAATGAAGCGGTGTCACCAATGCACCTGTCGCTTCATCTGACTTGATACCCGCCTGGGCCAAAATTGTGTTAATGTGTAATTCCTTGCTCATACAATTCCTCCAAATCTATAGTAACTATTGTACCACTTATTTTCATCAACTCATTTTCTTCTTTTCAAGAGCTAGTTATAGTTTCAAACTATATAAAAACGACAGTTTCCTTCGAAACCATCGTTTTTCTTGAAAAATCCTTATTTGACATGTTTTGCCAATTCTTCTTGGGCTTTTTTATTGGACTCTTCTTTTTCCTTCATCCATTTTTCTTTGGCTTTTTCATACTCGTCTTTTGTGACTGTCTTATCTTGTAATTTGAGGTATTTATATGATTCGACCCCTTTATTACCTGCCAATGAGAATGGACTAGAGAAAGGAACAATTTTTCTCAATGTTGGTGTACCACCAAGTGATACGTTTGGAATTGCTAGAGAGCTATCTACTAACCAAGCTTGAGCATCAGCATATTTCTCATAACGTTTAGCTGGATCTTGCTCCTTATTAGCTTCTTCCAACATTTGAGTGTAGACATCCAATCCAACAGCCTTGACCTTGTCATTGGCTTCACCTGGCTCTAAACCTAAGTTTTGTAGAACTCCACCACTTTTCACATTAAAGATTTCAAGATAACTTGATGGGTCTTGGTAGTCTGCACTCCAACCACCATTGTATAAATCGTAATCTTTCTGAGCTGCAGTCTGAGCCAAATAGCTTGTATTATCAAAGTCTTCAGTAGAGAGTTGGTGAACATCAATCACAACATTATCAGACCCCAAGACAGATTCAATCGATTGTTTCATGGAATTAATTCCTTGAATTTCTGCCTTATTGGTCAAATCTACAGATTTATCTAAGTGGATAGGGAATTGGACTCCTTTAGCTTGGAGTTCTTTCTTAGCTTCGGCAAATTTAGCCTTGGCTTTTTCGGGATTGTAGTATGGATCTTGAGCATCAGCAAAGTTGATTCCTTGCCATTCTTTACCATAATTGACCATCTTAGAGGCTACTACTTCACCAAAGTCTTTTCCGTTGATACTTACGAAGTTTGGTGGAACAACCAAATTACGTAAAATCTTAGTAGCACCATCTTCACCTTGAGATTGAGCACCATAGGCTGTACGGTCATAGGCAAAGTTAATAGCTTGACGGAAGTTCTTATTAAGAACGGCTTCTTGAGTCGATTTCTTTTCAGCATCACTCGTCTTAGCAGTGAATTTATAAGATTTTCTATCTAAGTTAAAGTTTAAGAAATAAGATGTCGCATCTTGAAGACTATATACGATATTGTCCTTGTTCTTCTCTTTAATCCCTTCAAAACTTGAGCTATTTGGATAGAGACGAGCATAACTATAGGCACCCTCCACAAAGTTACGTGCTAATGCATCTTGGTCACTACCATCAAAGTAAGCCAATTTCACATCATCTACAAAGACATTCTTGGCATCCCAGTAATTCGGATTTTTCTTGAATTCAATAACAGATTTTGAAACAAAGGATTTCATTAAGAAAGGACCATTGTACAAAATGCTAGATGGATCCACCTTGCCAAAATCATCCCCTTTAGATTTCAAGAAATCCGCATTAAGAGGAAAGAGAATTGTTGAAGTTGTTTTTGAATTCCAGTAAGGTTCTGGTCGTGTCAAGGTATATTGAACTGTCTGGTCGTCAATAGCCTTTACACCTACAGTTGAAAAGTCTTTCGTTTTACCGTTAATGTAGTCATCCAAACCTGCAACGGATTCTTGTACTAGGTACAAGGCTTCTGATTTTTTATCAGCAGCATACTGAAGACCAGTTACGAAGTCTTTGGCAGTTACTGGGGCATATTCTTCACCTTCAGAGGTATACCATTTCGCTTCCTTACGAAGTTTGTAGGTATAAGTCAAACCGTCCTTAGAAACACTCCAATCCTCTGCCAAGGATGGAACATAATTCCCATATTGATCATTTTCCATGAGACCATCAACTAGATTAGTGATAATATCATTAGTTGTCGCACGATTTTCTGCTAAATAATTAAAACTAGATGGATCACTAGCATAGACATAATTATATGTTTTTGACCCTGTGCTAGAATTTCCACAGGCACTTAACAAAATACCTGCACTTAACACGACACCTGCAAGTGTTGCATACTTGGCCTTAGACTTTTTCATCTCCAGAACCTCCTGATTTAAATATTTGTCTTATTATACAACTTGAGTTTTATTTAGTCAATAGTTTTTTAAGTAAAAATTAAGAAAAATAAAATTACCATCTACAAACTTTAGCTATTATTCTACAAATTAATAAAAAAGAGAATAATTTAAGCATTTCACGATAGAAATGTTCAAATTATCCCTTTTATTTATAAATGTTTTTTAAGTTAACTTTAATTTGATTCGTAAGCGATCTGCTTGGGCTTTTCCAATCACCTTATCCAATAAACGGGTACGAAGACTCAAGAATCCGTAAACTCCTCCCCCCATGGCACCGACAAGAGCTACATATAGGAAACTCCACAAACGTCCACTTGGTTGGAAGACAAATCCTAAAATCCACTGCAATGTCCCAACTACTAGAAACATGAAAAGAGTTAACAAACTGATTAAAATGGTTCGTTTCAAAATCACCTTGCGCTTAACACCAGTTACCTTGCAAATGTCCCGATACATCAAAACATTAGGAATAATAAGACCAATTGTTGTAGAAATCAAAGGCCCGTAACTGTGAAAGAGAGCAATGGTTGGCAGTTGCAAGACCAGCTTGGCAATGGAACCATAGATAAAATAGAGAACTGCCTTGCGGTTGCGGAACATGGCTTGAAGCATTGGAGACAAGACCATGTACAAGCCTAAAATAGTAGACTGCAAAACTGCAAAGACAAACAAGCCCATAGCCAAACTATCTGGCTTGCCATAGAAGACAGTATAGAGAGGTTCTCCTACCATGACTACTCCAACCGTTGCTGGTAGCAAGAATAGGAAAAGCATGGTGATGCTGTCCTGAACCAGACGAGAAGCCGCCTTCAAGTCCCCCTTGACATAGTTTTCAGTCAAAAGTGGTAACCCTACACTCCCAATCGAAACCCCAACAGAAATCAAAATCATAGTAATTTTATTAGGATTGGCAGAGAAATAAGAAAACATGACAATTAAGTCTTCATTACTATAGTTGCTAAACCACTTCATGCTATTGATAAAGGTATTTTGGTCCAAGATTTGGAAAAGCTGGATGGCAGACCCTGTCAGGATAAAAGGAATGGCTTCCTTAATGGTATCGACCAAGAGACGCTTGCTGTTTATCTTATCCCCTGTTTCAAGGACTCTTTTTAGTAAACCTTCTTTTGCAAGGAAATAGATCAAGACTGCAAAACTGGCTACCATGCCGACAAAGGCAGCAAAGGTCGATTGGGTAACGGCTGCTAGGTAATCTCCTGAACCGAGCTTCATAATGATAAAGGTTGCTAAGAGCATCCAGATAACACGAATGACCTGCTCAGCAATTTGACTCATGGCATAAGGTTTCAAGTTATTCATCCCTTGGAAGAAGCCTCGGATAACACTCATAGATGGGAAAATCAAGACCGCCCAAGCCAAGCTCTGCATGATTGGGATCAGGTCTTTCCCTACACCCGACAAATCTGCTAGCCAAGGAGCAAAGATATACAAGACTAAAGCAAAAACCAGACCTAGTCCTGTCATAAAGCCTAAAAAGCTCCGAATCAGGGCAAAACTATGCTCTTCTTCTCGCATGGTATTATACTTGGCCACTTGCTTGGCCACCGCAACTGGAATACCCGCTGTTGAAACCAGTAAGAACCAGGCATAGATATTATAGCCCATAGTAAAGAGACCATTTGCTGTAGCCGCATAAGACCCCATCCAGATATACCAAGGGATGATGTAAATAGCCCCGAGTAGGCGACTGATAAAGTTACTAGCCGTTAGCCAAGCAGTCCCCCGTAACATCTGGGCCTGCTGGTGATTGTTTTCGTGCGACATAGATTCCTCATTCAATTTTGATAACTAGGAAAAACTCCTCATCTTCCATTATAAACTTTTCCTTGTCACTTGTAAATTTACGACTTTCGGTTTAAAATAGAAAGTATGATAAAGATTGAAACCGTATTAGATATTTTAAAGAAAGATAATCTCTTCCGTGAGATTATCGACCAAGGACATTATCACTACAACTACAGCAAAGTTGTTTTTGATAGCATTAGTTACGACAGCCGAAAAGTAAAAGAAGACACTCTTTTTTTTGCAAAAGGTGCTGCCTTTAAGAAGGAATTTTTGATTTCTGCCGTCTCTCAAGGCCTCGGTTGGTATGTGGCTGAAAAGGACTACGAAGTCGGCATCCCTGTCATCATTGTGAACGATATAAAGAAAGCCATGAGTTTGATTGCCATGGAGTTCTATGGTAATCCACAAGAGAAACTCAAAATTCTCGCCTTCACAGGAACTAAGGGTAAGACAACAGCAGCTTACTTTGCTTACAACATCCTATCTCAACGCTACCCAACCGCCCTCTTGTCAACCATGAATACAACTCTAGATGGCAAGACTTTCTTTAAATCTTCATTCTCAACACCTGAAAATATCGACCTCTTTGACATGATGGCTCAAGCTGTTAATAATGGAAGAACTCATCTCGTAATGGAAGTCTCTAGTCAAGCCTATCTAGTCCATCGAGTCTATGGCCTGACCTTTGATGTAGGAGTCTTTCTTAACATCACTCCAGATCATATCGGCCCGATTGAACACCCTAGCTTTGAAGACTACTTCTACCACAAACGTCTCTTGATGGAAAATAGCCGAGCAGTCATCATTAACAGTGACATGGACCACTTTTCTGTCTTGAAAGAACAAGTGGCAGATCAAGACCATGATTTCTACGGTAGTCAGTCGAGCAACCAAATCGAAAGCTCCAAAGCCTTTAGCTTCTCAGCTACAGGTAAACTCGCTGGAGATTATGATATCCAACTGATTGGACACTTCAACCAAGAAAATGCCGTTGCTGCTGGACTTGCTTGCCTCCGTCTCGGAGCTAGTCTTGAGAACATCAAAAAAGGAATCGCTGCAACCCGTGTTCCTGGTCGTATGGAAGTCCTCACTCAGAAAAATGGAGCCAAGGTTTTCATCGACTATGCCCACAATGGTGACAGTCTCAAAAAACTAATCAATGTTGTAGAGACTCATCAAACAGGAAAGATTGCTCTGGTCTTAGGTTCGACAGGAAATAAGGGAGAAAGTCGTCGTAAGGACTTTGGCCTCCTCCTCAATCAACACCCTGAGATTCAAGTCTTTCTGACTGCTGATGACCCCAACTATGAAGACCCAATGGCCATTGCAGATGAAATCAGTAGCTACATCAATCATCCTGTTGAAAAGATTGCGGATCGCCAAGAAGCCATCAAAGCAGCTATGGCTATCACAAATCACGAATTAGATGCTGTCATTATTGCTGGTAAGGGAGCCGATTGCTACCAAATCGTCCAAGGAAAGAAAGAAGCCTATCCAGGAGATGCAGCCGTCGCAGAAAATTATTTATAAGATAGTAAAAAAATCAAGGGAAGTGAATCCCTTGATTTTTTCTATTTTTATTTAAAAGCGTTTTTCAAACCTTCAACGGCACCTTCTACAGCACCTTTAGCGTCTTCAACTACTTCTTTTGCCTTAGCAACTGTCTTTTCTACAGCGCCTTCTGCTTCAGTTTTGCTATCCCCAGTAACTTTACCAAATCCTTCTTTGATAGCGCCTGTTGCTTGTTCCAATTTGTTTTCAAGTGACATATGATTGTCTCCTTTAATTTTATTCCGATATGTGTTACCGGTTACATATAGTTTATACCGAATACTAAGGAAAGTCAAACAATGTGCTCAGAAAAAGAAATCAGACCAAGTAGAAAGTTAATCTTTCCTTATCCAAATCGATAACCAACTCATACTTTCCATCTTCATTTTGGACAATATAACCTAGGACAACTAAACTGTCCACAAAGATATCACGGCGTTTCTGAATCAGCTGATCTTTTTTGAGAAATTTCAACAAAAAAGTCGTCATATATTTGAGAGCATACTCAGGATTGACATCTCCCAAAATGTCATAAAGTTCCTGTTGTTTTTCTGTCAAAGGATACTGATGTTTGACCTTGTAGAAATAATTGGACAGGGTCATTTTTGATCTCGCAAAATCTGTCTTTTCAACTAAAATAGCTGCATTGGTTTGATTTCGTAATTCCGTCTCAAAACTCTGCTCTAACAAGGCTTGATAGGCCGGACTATCTTCGCTGACAAAAATCTCTTGATCCAGTTCGAAACTATCGAGTGATTCAAGCATAGGAAGATTGAGGTAATAACGCTTATTTTCCCGTAGAATCAAGCCTGCCTTTATATACTCTTCCATGAGTTTATCAACTGCAAAATTTGGAAATTGAGCCTTGATTTCCCGTAAAATCACATCCTCATGCTGGTCCAGATAGCGGATTAATTCTCCAAAAAATGGCTGTCTCGTCAAACGAGATGGATTAAAAATCTGAATCATGAAGATTCCTTTCTTTACATTCTAACAGAGGCGATGCTGCCAACTGACTAGGATTGGTCCCAGCTTTATTCAGAGGCACAGGCAGACCTAGTTCTCTATAATACTCCCTCCAAAAATCACTAATCTCCTGCTCCCCATCACCAAATTTCATGGGAATGGTTTCAAAAATCGGTAGGATTTCTGCCATGTACTGGGAACAGTAAAAACCATGTCCATCTGGATAGAAAGAAGCATTGTAGGGAGCCCCAAGATGTTTGCAAGCTTTTTCCTTCACAGACTGGATATCCATTTCTGGGTAGACATAGAGGTCGTACAAGTGATTGGGGGCAAAGAAGTCTGCAGGTTCCTGACAGACAACACCAGCCTGTCCACTAGCATGGTAAATCATCCCATCCAAATAAATGGCAACATGGTTATAGTTGCCTGTGGAAGTCTGGATGGCCTGCCCCATATCTGACCCATCTCTCACAAAAATCAAATCACCATTATCTAACATACTTCACTCCTAGAAAAAAAGGAGCCGAAACTCCTTTCGATATAAGGTAAACTAGCCTTTCCTAATTTGAATCGACACTCCAAATCTTAAGCATTGAAGCTTTCAGTCAATTGAGGCACTACTTGTTTCTTACGTGAAACAGCACCAGCAAGGAAAGCGTGGTTATTTTCAAGTTTGAAGTTGAAGGCTGCTTCAACCTTGTCCATATTAGCACCAAGTGCTAGGATTTCTGAGTTTGAGTTGACGATATCTGTAATCATCAAGACAAAGTCAGAGTAGCCATTTGCTGTGTTGGCAGCTTGCATTGCAGCTTCGATTTCTGCTTGACGTTCCAAAACTTCAGCGATATCAACTGTGTTTACTTGGGCAACACGGACATTATTTCCGTTCAATTCAAAAGTCTTAGCATCGATATCAATCAATTCGTCAGCAGATTTGCTAGCCAAGTTTGTACCAGCTTTCAACATTGCCAAACCATATTCTTCCAAGTTTACACCAGCTAATTCAGCCAATTCAGGAGCAATAACCTTATCTGTTGGGTGTGTTGTTGGTGATTTCAAAAGAAGAGTATCTGAAATCAAACCTGAAAGCATCAAACCAGCAATTTCTTTAGGAACAGCTACACCATGTTCTTTGAACATACGGTAAACGATTGAAGATGCTGATCCAACTGGCTCCAAACGCATGTAGAGTGGGCTTGCAGTTTCAAAGTTAGCCACACGGTGGTGGTCTACAACACCATAAACTTCTACTTCAGCGATATCTGATACAGATTGTTGGAATTCATTGTGGTCAGTCAGGATAACTTGCTCTGCGCCTTCTGCTTTAGCAGAAGTGATAACACGCGGTGCTTCCACACCAAAATAGTTCAAGACAAAGGCTGTTTCTTCATTTGGAGTTCCAAGGGCAACAGCTTCCGTATCTAAACCGTAAGCTTCTTTTGCAAGGTAGGCAAAAGCTACAGATGACCCGATGGCATCTGAGTCTGGATTTTGGTGACCAAATACTAGAATCTTAGACATGATAATACCTCATTTTGTTTATTCTCTTTATTGTAGCATTTTTTTCGCTTTTTGACAAAAGTAAGAGGAGTCAAAGGACTCCTCACGATTCTTCAAAATAACTGTGTAAATTCCTATCTTGATTTTCAGATAAAAATATTTCCTTCTGTGCCCTCTTCTTACGCTTGAGAAGGGCTTCAGCCGACATGGCTTCTTCCTTACTGGCAAAACCTTGAGCATAGATAAGTTTGACTGGCAAGCGGGCTCGTGTATATTTGGCTCCCTTCCCACTATTGTGGACAGCCAGGCGTTTTCTAACGTCAGTCGTATAACCCGTATAGTAGGACCCGTCACGGCACTCCAGCACGTACATATAAGCCTTATGATCCATAATAAATCTCTTCGAGTTCAGGCGTATAAGAACCATCATCATTGTGGACAATGAGAGGTGGTAAGACCTTAAAGCCACTGGTCGAGCCATCCTTGATAGCCTCAATCAAAAGCATATTGGCTTCCTTTTCCTTTTTTGGATAGACAAATTGCAGGCGCTTAGGAGCTAGATTATGCCGTTGTAACGTATCCAAAATATCCAGAAGTCGGTCAGGGCGATGCACCATTACCAAACGCCCATTGGACTTGAGAATACTCTGGGCACTACGACAGATTTCCTGCAAATTAGTCGTAATTTCATGGCGCGCCAAGAGATAATGTTCGCTCTCGTTCAAGTTTGAATGAGGATCCACCTTGAAATAGGGTGGATTACACAAAATCATATCCACCTTACTTCCCTGTATACGAGAAGGCATATTTTTCAAATCATCACAGATGATCTCCATCTGCTCTTCCAAACCATTCAAACGGACAGAGCGCTCAGCCATATCTGCCAAACGCTCCTGAATCTCAACAGCCAAAATCTGTGCCTGAGTACGAGTGCTAGCAAACAGCCCCACTGCTCCATTCCCAGCACAGAAATCCACAATCAAGCCCTTCTTAGGGAAACGTGGAAAGCGTGATAAAAGAACACTATCCACCGAATAGCTAAAAACCTCTCTATTTTGAATGATTTTGATATCTGTCGAAAAGAGCTGGTTAATGCGCTCTCCTGATTTTAATAATTGTTCTTCTTCCATGGTCCTATTATAGCAAATTTATATTAACATTACAAAAGATATAGTTTTCTAACTAGTGCTTCTGCTTCTTCAAATGTTGAAGGGCTTCCTTGGTCCAAATTGGCATCATTCGTTTGAGAGGCGCAAAACCATAGTTAAAGCGGTCGCTTGAAAAACGTCTCCGTCTAGGAAACTGGTGCTTTTCTTCCTCCAAAGTACGGATAGAAAGACTGGCTTTCCCTGTAAATTCATCTAAATCCACTACCTGAACCAGAACCTCTTCATCGACTTTCAAGGTTTCTTGGATATTTTCAATAAAGCCTGTCCGAATCTCTGAAATGTGAATCAGCCCCGTATCACCCGTTTCTAGCTCAACAAAGGCACCGTAGGGCTGAATTCCTGTAATACGCCCCTTTAGCTTATCACCGATTTTCATCTTAGTCCTCGATTTCAATTGTTTCAATCACAACATCTTCAACTGGCTTGTCCATAGCTCCTGTCTCAACAGCAGCAATGGCATCCAAGACAGCGTAAGAAGCTTCATCAGCTAGCTGACCAAATACAGTGTGACGTCGGTCTAGATGAGGAGTTCCTCCTTGGTTGGCATAGATTTCCGCAATCGGTTCTGGCCAACCACCACGAGCAATCTCTTTCTTAGAATAAGGCAAATGTTGATTTTGCACGATAAAGAACTGGCTACCGTTGGTATTTGGACCAGCATTGGCCATAGAAAGGGCACCACGAATATTGTAAAGTTCTTCTGAGAATTCATCCTCAAATGATTCGCCGTAGATTGACTCGCCACCCATACCAGTTCCAGTTGGGTCTCCACCTTGAATCATAAAGTCCTTGATAATACGGTGGAAAATGACACCATCATAGTAACCATCTTTTGAAAGAGCTACAAAGTTAGCCACTGTTTTAGGAGCATGTTCAGGGAAAAGCTTGATACGCAAGTCTCCGTGATTGGTCTTAATAGTAGCGATAGGACCTTCTACTGTTTCAATGTCTACTTGTGGGAAATGCAATTCTTTTTCTACCATACCAAATCCTTCTAAGGCATCAAAAATGCCATCTTCTTCTAGTGTTTTTGTTATATAATCTGCTTTTTCTTTGATGTTATCATGAGAAATTCCCATGGCAACGCTGATTCCAGCATAATCAAAGAGTTCCAAGTCGTTGAGCCCATCTCCAAAAACCATGACGTTCTCTGGTTTCAAGCCAAGGTATTCCACAACCTTTTCCACACCTGTCGCTTTGGAGCCTGAAATCGGCACAATATCAGACGAATGTTGATGCCAACGAACCATACGAAGTTTGTCTGAGAGACTCTCAGGCAAGTGCAAGTCATCTCCTTTATCTTCAAAAGTCCACATTTGATAGATGTCTTCTTTCTCATGAAAATCTGGATCTACATCTAAATCAGGGTAAATTGGATTAATAGCTTCACTAATCATATCGGTGCGAGTCGACAACTTGGCATCATGACTCCCAACCAAGCCATACTCAATTCCTTCTTTCTTGGCCCAAGAGATATATTCCTCAACATCTGACTTCTCGATCTGATGTTGATAAATGACCTGACCTTTTTTATCTTCGATATAAGCCCCATTCAAAGTTACAAAAAAGTCAGGCTTGAGATCACGAATCTCTGGCACGACACCAAAAATCCCTCGTCCAGAAGCAATACCTGTCAAAATTCCTTTCTCACGTAATTGCTTAAAAATAGTTGGGATTGAAGCTGGAATAAAACCTGTCTTTGAATTTCTCAATGTATCATCAATATCAAAAAAGACAATCTTGATTTTCTTTGCCTTATATCTTAATTTCGCATCCATCTCACTACCTCTTTCAATCTAACTCTTTCCATTATACCATAAAGTAGGCAAATCCCACATCCCCAATAAAATCCTTGTCTCTTATCCGAATTCCTTTACTAGATACAGAACCAAATCATCATTATTTTGGCAAGTTGCATTCATTTCCAAGGGTTGATTTCGATACCAGACACCTGTCCCATCTGGAATGTAGCCCCGTCTGATATACAATCTCTGGGCAGGGCCATAGCCTAAGTGCAAACCTACACCAAGAGTGACCTTACTCGAAACAAACTTGACTCGTTTTTCTGCTTCTTCTAGCAGTCGATTCCCAATCCCTTGATTTCGAAAAGGCTCAAACACATTAAAATCTGATAATTCTGGATAGACTTCTGCAAAAGGACCATGTTTAGCAAGGGGCAAAATGGTAACGTAGCCCGCTACAGCACCATCAATCTCCGAAACTAAGATTTCTCTCTCCCCGCTTTCCTGTTCCAGAAGATATCTAGCCAAAATTTCCTCTCTACCAGGCCAACCTTGATTCATAAATCCATGAGATAAAGATTCAATATCAGACTTAATCATATTTCTAATCGTACAATTCATCTTTGACTTACCCACCTTTACTCTTTTTATTACCATTATAGCACGCCAAGGTCAGAAAAAAACTATCTCGTGAAAAAAGACCCGTCGGGATCTTAATTCGCTTTCTTGTTTTATAGCTCATGAAAAAGAGGTCCACTGGACCCAACTCGCTCTCTCATTTCAAGGCTCGTGAAAAAAAGACCCAAGCGGGTCTGAAAAAGAGGTCCCCCGGATCCAACTCGCTCTCTCATTTCAAGGCTCGTGAAAAAAAGACCCGTCGGGGTCTTTTCTTTAATCTTCGTTTACGAAAGGCATCAAAGCCATTACGCGAGCGCGTTTGATAGCTGTTGTTACTTTACGTTGGTTTTTAGCTGAAGTTCCTGTTACACGACGAGGAAGGATTTTCCCACGTTCTGAAACGAAACGGCTAAGAAGCTCAGTATCTTTGTAATCAACATATTCAATTTTGTTTGCTGCGATGTAATCAACTTTTTTACGGCGTTTGAATCCGCCACGACGTTGTTGAGCCATGTTTTTTCTCCTTTATAATTTTAGTTGTCCATTAGAATGGTAAATCATCATCTGAAATATCCAACGGATTTGTTGCTCCAAATGGATTTTCATCACGTGAAAAGTCTGGTACTGAATTTGTAGGCGCTGAATAGTTTGCAGTTGGTGCAGAATAAGCTCCACCTGTGTGACCCTCACGCACACTACGGCTTTCCAACATTTGGAAATTCTCAGCCACGACCTCTGTCACGTAGACACGTTGTCCTTGCTGGTTATCGTAACTACGAGTCTGGATACGACCTGTCACCCCGATAAGTGAGCCTTTTTTAGCCCAGTTAGCAAGATTTTCAGCCTGTTGACGCCACATAACGACATTGATAAAATCAGCCTCACGTTCGCCATTTTGACTCTTAAATGTACGGTTTACTGCAAGAGTAAAAGTCGCAACTGCTACATTTGATGGGGTATAACGCAACTCAGCGTCACGTGTCATACGCCCTACAAGTACAACATTGTTAATCATAGTTTACCTTCTTACGCGTCAGTTTTGACGATCATGTGACGAAGAATGTCAGCGTTGATTTTTGAAAGACGGTCAAACTCTTTAAGAGCTGCATCGTCGTTTGCTTCAACGTTAACGATGTGGTAAAGTCCTTCACGGAAATCTTTGATTTCGTATGCAAGACGACGTTTTTCCCAAGATTTTGATTCAACAACAGTTGCACCGTTGTCAGTCAAAATAGAGTCAAAACGTGCTACCAAAGCGTTTTTAGCTTCTTCTTCAATGTTTGGACGAATGATATAAAGAATTTCGTATTTAGCCATTGATATGTTCCTCCTTTTGGTCTAATGACCCCAAGACTTTGCATGGGGTAAGTGAGGTTCGCTCACAATAAACTATTATACTAGAAAAAATTTTTTTACGCAAGTAAAAACTCTGGAATGCGAAAAAACGCCACATGGGCGTTTTTCTATTCTTACGGTTTAATACGGTGCAACATACGTGGGAATGGAATAGCTTCACGGATGTGTTTTGTTCCTGCTGCGAAGGTTACCATACGTTCGATACCGATACCAAATCCACCGTGTGGTACAGTACCGTATTTACGAAGGTCAAGGTAGAATTCGTACTCTGTACGATCCATACCAAGTTCATCCATCTTAGCTACAAGAGCATCGTAGTCTTCCTCACGCATAGACCCACCGATGATTTCTCCATAGCCTTCTGGAGCAAGCAAATCTGCACAAAGCACGCGCTCTGGATTTCCAGGAACTGGTTTCATGTAGAAGGCCTTGATGGCTGCTGGGTAGTTCATGACAAATGTTGGTACACCAAAGTGGTTTGAGATCCACGTTTCGTGTGGTGAACCAAAGTCATCTCCATGCTCAAGATGCTCGTAGTCAGCGTCTTCATCATTTTCATGCTCTTGCAAGAGGTCAATGGCTTGATCGTAAGTGATGCGTTTGAATGGCTCTGCAATGTAGCGTTTCAAGAGATCTGTATCACGTTCCAATGTTTCCAGGGCTTGAGGAGCACGGTCAAGAACACCTTGAAGAAGAGCTTTTACATAAGCTTCTTGCAAGTCAAGTGACTCATCATGTGTCAAGTATGAGTACTCTGCGTCCATCATCCAGAACTCAGTCAAGTGACGGCGCGTTTTTGATTTTTCAGCACGGAATACTGGACCAAAGTCAAATACACGACCAAGAGCCATAGCCCCTGCTTCTAGGTAAAGCTGACCTGATTGGCTCAAGTATGCTGGAGTTCCGAAGTAGTCCGTTTCAAAGAGTTCTGTTGAATCTTCTGCTGCATTTCCTGACAAAATTGGGCTATCAAATTTCATGAAGCCGTTCTTGTCGAAGAACTCATAAGTTGCATAAATGATCGCGTTACGAATTTGCATCACAGCCACTTGCTTACGAGAGCGTAGCCACAAGTGACGATTGTCCATCAAGAAGTCTGTCCCGTGTTCTTTTGGAGTGATTGGGTAGTCTTGAGATTCACCGATCACTTCGATGTCTGTGATATCCAACTCATAACCAAACTTAGAACGCTCATCTTCTTTGACAATTCCTGTCACATAAACAGAAGTTTCTTGGCTCAAGCGTTTGATAACATCAAACTTCTCAAGTCCCACTTCTTCACCAAATTTTTCTACAAAGTTTGGTTTAAAGGCCACACCTTGGAAGAAGGCTGTTCCATCACGCAATTGCAAGAAGGCGATTTTCCCTTTTCCTGATTTGTTGGCAACCCAAGCGCCAATCGTTACTTCCTGACCAACATAGTCTTTTACATCAATAATCGTTACACGTTTTGTCATTGTTTTTCCTTTTCTTTTTTATTTTTCCATAAATGCTTTCAAGCGTTTAACCGCTTCTTTAAGCGTATCTAGATCTGTCGCATAGCTGAGACGCACATTTTCTGGTGCTCCAAATCCTGCTCCTGTTATGAGTGCCAAACCAACCTCTTCAAGAATAGCTGTTGTAAAGTCAGTAACGTCCGTATAACCTTTCATCTCCATAGCTTTTTTGACATTTGGGAAGAGGTAGAAGGCTCCTTGCGGTTTGACCACTTCAAAACCAGGGACTTCACACAAGAGTGGATAGATGGTATTGAGACGTTCTTCAAATGCTTGACGCATAACTTCCACAGAATCTTGCGGTCCAGTTAGGGCTTCGATGGTTGCATATTGTGAAACAGCAGTTAGGTTAGAAGTTGTTTGACCTGTCAATTTGCTCATAGCAGCAATAATTTCTTGATCACCCACTGCATAACCTACCCGCCAACCCGTCATGGCATAAGCTTTTGATACACCGTTAATAACAATGGTTTGCTTGCAAATGGCTTCTGATAGACTAGAGATTGGTACGAACTCATTCCCGTTATAGACCAAACGACCATAAATATCATCTGCTAGGATGAGAATGTCATGTTCAACAGCCCAATTTCCGATAGCCAAGAGTTCCTCACGGGTGTAAATCATTCCTGTCGGATTGGATGGCGAATTCAACACCAACACCTTGGTCTTGTCTGTGCGAGCTTCTTCCAACTGCTCTACGGTCACCTTAAAGTGATTGTCTTCCTTAGCAGGAACAAAGACTGGCACACCTTCTGCCATCTTGACCTGATCTCCATAGCTGACCCAATATGGGGTTGGGATGATAACTTCATCACCTGGATTGACCACAGCCATAAAGAAAGTATAGAGTGAGAACTTAGCACCAGTAGCAAATGTGACTTCGTTGGCCGCTACGGAATAACCATAATAACACTCAAAATAGGTATTGACTGCTGCTTTTAACTCAGGCAAACCTGAAGCTACCGTATAGAAAGAAGCACGTCCATCTCGAATGGCTGCAACAGCTGCATCTTGAATATTTTTGGGAGTATGGAAATCGGGCTGACCTAAAGTTAAGAAAAGTACATCTTTTCCTTCAGTCTTTAACTTCTTTGCTCTTGCATCACTAGCCAGAGTCACACTTTCTTCAATTTCTAAAACACGGTTGGATAATTTCATAGGCCCTCCTTATTGACCAATGCTCCTGTTTCAAAATCTACTAGATAAAAATCAGAGCCTGACTTGACTTCCCAGATTGGCTTTTCTTGATAACGACCAAAGGTAATCTTGTCAATTTCGCCAGCTCCTTTTTCCTTCGAAACAGCTTCCGCTTTTTCTTGTGACACACCCTGATTTAGCTGATAAACGTAAATCGTATGGTCATCTTTTCCAATCAGGACAGCAAGCGCCTCTTGCTGTTTATTACGGCCAAGAACGCTGTAATAAGATTCCAAGCCATTGTATAAGTCAACCTGATCAGCCTGCTCTAATCCTGCATACTGCTGAGCTAATTTTTCTCCTTCACTTTTAGCAGTTTGATAGGGTTTCATACTCAGAAACACTAGATACAGAAAGGAAGCACTGATAACCACAAACAAAATCGTCATCCCTAGACCATACTGCCACAGTAGATTATTTTTTGCTTTGTTTTGTCTTTTTTTCACTCGTCTATTTTACCATCTATTGGGCTTTATTACAAGCGAATGCAAGAATACTCTTCGAAAATCAAATTCAAACTTTGTCAGCGTCGCCTTGCCGTACCCAAGTACTGTCTGCGGCTTGCTTCCTAGTTTGCTCTTTGATTTTCATTGAGTATAAGAAACCAATTCTATTTCTTCCTTCAAAGGAAACAGATTTTTCTTAGTTATAATAGATTAAAATAAGATATAAACAAATTGATTTAGAAACTCTAATTAATTTCTAAAAATGTTTAGTATATACGGTGTACCACTCTAGATTCAATCTGTTATAAAACCGAGCAAGAAAAGTAAAGACAGCTCGAAAATCAACCTATTAAAAAACCTGAGCTTTGGTACTCAAGTTTTCGTAAGTTCTTTACTTTATAGAATCACTTTATCATCCATTCTTTTAGCCATTTTTCCTAAAAAGACAGGCAGTAGAAGGCTAATCATGACTAAAAAGAAGCCTAGATAAAGAAATGTTAGCACAAAGCCTAAATGGTCAATCAACCAGCCTGTCAGTGGAAAGAATACAATCATACTAAGGCTAAACATCATAGAGTAGACACTCAGCATGGTTGCCCTTACTTCACCTGGAAGGCGCTCTTGCAAATCATTGTCAAAAATCGGCTGAAAAAGAGCATATAGAGCATTGCTAATCAAATAAATCAAAATATAGATTAGAGGTGTTCCAAAGTAGGACAACATATAGGTAACTCCAGTCAGCAAGACAAGGACAGGGAAAAGCTTCAAGGCGGCATATTTCTTTCCAATCTTACTCGCTAGATAGACTGCGACGATATTTAAGAGACTTCCGAGTAGCATAACTGCTGAAATTTGCCAACCACTTAAATCTGGTAACTGATTTTGATAGTAAAAATAAAACATGCACATGAGTGTTCCGACAAGCTGAGACAAAATCATCCAGTTGAACATCATGGGATTTCGCTCTAACTCTTCCTTAACAGTCCAAATAATCTGTTTCATGGTCACACTATCAGCTTTTTCTACCTTGACACTAGGTTCTTTCAGCATCCAAATCAGGAAAAGAACTATGATAGAAGTCGCAATCATGATATAGTAGGTCAGGTGCAATTGGCCATGGACAAAAAATCCTGCCAAAACTGTTCCCAAAGACTGAGTTCCTTCTGACACTCCTGATAGGAAGCTTGAAATGGATAGGTAACGCTCCTTTAGTCCAGCCTCTACAGCCGAGTCATAGACCATTGCTGCGCTTGTTCCTGAATCAAAATTATAAGACAAGGCACTTACCGCCATAGCTAGTGCATAAATCCAAAAATTTCCCTGCCCAGCCAACATGAGAATGGAAGACACAATCCCTGCTATTCGACTTAAATAAAGGTTAGTCTTATAGGAATAGCGGTCAGCTAACATACCAGATGGAATTTCACAGAGAAGACTGGTCGTATGAAAAATACTTTCCAGAAGTCCAATCTGCCAAAGAGACATTCCGTTTTGACTGAGAAAGAGAATCCAAAAACTGGTAATCCCTAGAAATGCAAAAAACTCAATTCCGGCCATCAGGCCAATATTTTTCCGATAATTTCTTATTAACATCTTTTCTCCTTTAACAAGTGTATTATTATTTCTTTTGTCCGTCACTTGTTAATCTGTGCCTTACATGAGCTCCACCCCTTTTAGAAGCATTCTTCAATGCCATTATTGTTCCTTTAATTTTTTATGAAATGATATCGGAAAATAGCCGTTCTACGGTTTCTATTTCGAGTTTTCTCGTTTATTTTAGCACTTGTGTCATCATATTACAAGAGAATATAGGAATGCTCTGCGAAAACCAAGTGCATTCCAGTCACAAGTGGCTTGAGTTTCTGCAATTTTATAGTTTTCAAATAATCTTTGAGCAAATTTCTTGCAAGTTGTTTTGTTTTGTTGTAATATATTTTATAACAACGAGAGAATTCTCGAAAATTTAAGAAAAAGGAGACACATCATGTCTAAAAAAGTTTTATTTATCGTCGGATCCCTACGCCAAGGTTCTTTCAACCACCAAATGGCCCTCGCAGCTGAGAAAGCACTTGCTGGTAAAGCAGAAGTTAGCTACCTCGATTATTCAGCTATTCCTCTCTTCAGCCAAGATTTGGAAGTTCCAACTCACCCAGCTGTAGCTGCTGCTCGTGAAGCGGTTCTAGCTGCTGATGCTATCTGGATTTTCTCTCCAGTCTACAACTTCTCTATCCCTGGTACAGTGAAAAACTTGCTTGACTGGCTATCTCGCGCTCTTGACTTATCTGATACACGTGGCGCTTCTGCCCTTCAAGACAAATTTATCACAGTATCATCTGTAGCCAATGCAGGTCACGATCAACTCTTCGCTATTTACAAAGACCTCTTGCCATTTATCCGTACACAAGTCGTTGGTGATTTCACTGCTGCACGTGTTAATGACTCTGCTTGGGCAGACGGAAAATTGGTTCTTGAAGAAACAGTCCTAAATTCACTTGAAAAACAAGCGGAAGACTTGGTTAATGCTATCAAATAAAGATATTTTATGACTCATTGCCACCCATTTGGGTGGTTTTTTTTCATACCTAATACTCTTCGAAAATCTCTTCAAACCACGTCAGCATCGCCTTACCGTACTCAAGTAAAGCTTGCGTCTAGCTTCCTAGTTTGCTTTGTGATTTTCATTGAGTATAACTTAACAGTCCTGTCTAAAGCATGGAATTCTGGAAGGTCCTTTATAAGATATTTAATCTAGAATAGTACAATGTTGCCTCTAAAACATTTTTATAAATTATAATAGATTAAAACTAGAATAGTGCACTACAACTCCTAAAATATTTATAGAAATTAATTTAATCATGTACCTAATATTAGAATTATTTATCCCAAATTTATTTGAAAGCTTCTCTAAGCTATATCCTTGTTTTCTAAGTTCATAGATCTGAACTTTACCATCATAAGTTAATTTCATAATAAAAACACCCCAAAAGTTAGATTTTTTCTGTCTAACTTTTGGGGTGCAGTTCAATCAAAACTCTAATACGATGCGTTTTATCATGCAAGAATCTACTATATTTCTCCTCAAATTGAGGTTCTATATCATAGTAACTCTACTCATTCATCGATTCAATTTTTAATCCTCGATCAATTTATAAAAATCAGAATGCTTTAGAGATAAAGTCTAATCTTCTTTACGTTTTGTAGTCAATAGTGCTGCTGACAAGGCCAAGCTAACACCTGCTAAGAAGATGGCTGTATCAGATTCTCTCTCACCAGTTTCTGGTAAGCTATTTTGATCTTCTTTGACTGCTGAATCCTTTCTTTCTGCAGTCTGGTTATTAGCTATGTTCTGTACTGGATGCTCTGTTTTCTCCCGAACTGGTACTTCCTGATTTCCTACTGTTGCTGGAGCAGCTTTATCCTCTGGAAATTTACTATCTTGAGTTGTTCCCGTATTTACCTCGTCTTTAAAGTCAGGCTTCTCATCGACTGGCGCTACCTGATTACCTACAGTTGATTGTTTCCCTTTGTATTCTGAAATGTCGTTAACTGCTCCTTCAACAAAGTTAGCTCCTCCCTTAAATTCAGGGACTTCATTAACCGATGCTTCTACAAAGTTGACCCCTCCTTTGAATTCTGGAACTTCGTTGACTGGCGCAGGCTCCTCGCCCTTGCTATTTGAAATAGATGCTTTTACTCCTACCTCGATAATGCGATCTTGAGCCTTTCTTTGTTCAGTATGAACAAGAGTTCTAGTAGTTCCCACAACTTGAATATAGTCAACTTTTTCTCCATCTTGTCCTTCAGAAACAACACGACGTTGACCTTGAGAAAGTTCAGGATTTTCACGAATAACTTCTTTAAATGGAAGCGGAGTCTTTTCAATTTCCAAGCTTGGAGTTTCTGCTACTAAGTTCTTAACTCCTTCTGTCGGAGTTGTTTGAAAGGCTGTCTTAAAGTGTAAACGATACTCTTTCACAAAATTTCCATCTTTGGAAACAAGACGCACGAGTGTTGGAAGATTGGTATTTCCAGGATTCACAACTGTGACTACTCCATGTCCACTAGTTGTCGCAGTGACTTTTGGTTGGGAACTCATTGCTGTTAGTGTATAATCTGTCACATTTGGATCAAAGTTTTCCAATGCTTTTCCATCGATCGAAATAGTCGCTGATGGTGTTTCCACTTCTGCTCCCTTGCCTGCAGAGTAGGCTGTAAATTCTACAACTGCCAAACCATTAGTAGTAACCTTACGAGTCATACGGGCACGAATAGCTGTCGTTTGAATCGGATCAAAGTTAAACTCTATTGGTTTACCAGCTACGATTTCTCCAGATGCCTTGTAAGGAATTTCTTGCCAATTTTCTGCCTTGTTGAATGGATGGTCAGCATTTTCTTCGTAACGAGAAATCGTACTTGGTTCTGTAAAGGCAGGACCAATATATCTTTCTAGAACCATTTTCTCTGGAGCATCTGTTCCACTATCTTTAAAGAACTGAATAGCTACTTTTCCAATGGATTGAGAGGCAATTTTTCCATCCTTCTTAAAGAGTAGGCCGACAGAAGTTTCTTGATTTTTCGGAGTACGAGACCAGTTTGTCCAACGTCCATCTTCATTGTATTTTCCATCATTGATATAGAAAATTCTATCATGTGAAGCTGCTTGTGTATCGTTCGTTGTCGAAGCAAAGGCTTTAGAATCCGTTTCATTGTTGCTTGGATTTTCTGACAGAACTTGGTTACCTTTAGCTACAACTGTCACTTGTATTTTAGTTGTTAGATTTGTACCAATGACATGACCAGTTACTTCAAAACTTCCCTCCTGTTCTGTCGCATGTTCGGGAATGGCCTCCCATTGAACTGCAAGGTTAGCCTTAACCCAGCCAGCTTGTGAAGGATAATAGACTGTCACTTCAGCAGGCAATTGAAGTTGATCACCAACATTCAAAGTCTTAGCACTATTTTCTGCAGCTGCTGGTTGTGTTGACTCTTTTTCGTCATCACGGAAGATACGATATTCTTTCAGAACAGTTCCATCCTCAGCTTTCAAGATAAGGCGTGTTGCACCTTTTTCACTTGTTGCAGGAACAACTGTCACCAAGCCATTGTTGCTTGCTGTTGCAGTGATTTCTTTGCTAGATTGAGGAATATAATAATCTGTCTTCGATGGATTGAAATGTTCAAGCTTCTTGCCATCTACTTGGATAGAAATTTCTGAGCTTGTAGAGCTCACTACCTTATTTCCAAGAACAGTTAGCTCTGTCAAACCAACACCAGCAGTTCCATCTGCTTTCTTCATGCGCATACGAACAGCATAGGTTTCTACCTTATCAAATGTAAAGTGGTTGGTTTTACCTGCAGATAATTGTCCAGGAGCTTTGAGGTGTTCCACCTCTTTCCAGTTAGCTGCATTATTAAATGGATGGTTGCTATCACGCTGAGCATTATTGACATCATTTGGAAGATCTGGAACTTCTTGACCGACATAGTATTCGATGACATATTCTTTTGGAAGACCAATTGCTCCATCAGTATAGAAATCAACTGAAATATTATCAACAAAGCGCTTGGTCAAATCACCAGAGTTTCCAAACAAGATTGATGCCCAGTCATTATCAGTATTTGTTCTCCAAGTAGTCCATCTATTTTTAGCATCTGTAGGCGTTCTTGATACAGTCAGGTCGTTCAAAGCATTAGCTGAATCATCCCCTCCTGTATTGGATACAATAGCTGCTGGCAATTGTGAACCTGTCCATTGTTTAGAGATATTATTTCCAGCAACCACTTGACTAGAAACACGGACATGAGCCTTGGTGGTCAGATTGCTACCAGCTACATGACCATTGATTTCATACACCCCTTCAGTTTGACTAAAGTTAGCTGGAACCTTATCCCAAACCACATCTTTGTAGATAGTTGTTCCATTAGAATGGTAAGCACGTACACTAGCTGGCAATTGAACTGTCTCACCCTTAGGAAGAGTAAGGCTGATTTCCTCTGCAACTTGTAAGCCTTCTACCGTCACCGTTGCTTGAGCCTCAATATCTGTACCTTCTACATGTCCTTTAAGGGTAAAGCTATGATAGTAGCTCAAATCTTTTGCATCTACCTTGTCCCAAGTTACAGCTACCTTACGAGGCAAGCCTTTATCAAATTCTGCTCCAACTTGACTAGGCAAATTCGGTTGCTGATTGATATCTGTAGAGATAGAAACAGGATGAAGTTTGACAATTTTCTTCTCTACTTTATTTTCTTTAATCACCAATTCAGTTGCGACAGATTGCGTTTTTTCTGTTTGATTGTCAATATGAGGAGTTAAAGTAACACGACCCTTAGTATAGAGCAACAAGTTCTGTCCATTTACTTCAAGATGACCACCATCAGCTGACTTGGCTTCCAAGTGGACATCTGACGCTGCAAATTCTGTCTGTGAACCATCCTCATAATGCCCAATCACATGATAAGGGAGAACTTGATCTTCTGTTGCTTTCTCTTTTCCTTCAACGCTTACTTCCAAACGAGTCAAAGCAGGTGCTTCCTTCACGAATTGAATCAAATAAGTTTGAACCAAGTCACCCTTTTGGTCACTCAAAAAGACAGAAGCCTGATAACCATTATCAGCAGAAGCTTGCTGAACAGTCACTTGATAACCAGTAGTCCGAGCTCCAACACTTGGGATTTTAGCGGTGTAAGGAAGGGATACTCGGTAATAAGTCTTTCCAGGCTCAAAGTTTTCAAGAGTCTTATCTCCAACCGTGAGACCTGTAACAGTACTTTCTGTTTCCTTGTCGCTTGCGATAAAGGTTGCAGTTACTTCACGATCGTCATCTGCCAATTTACCAGTTGCTTCAGTTCGTCCACCTTCTTTAGTCAAGGCGGTAGGATCTTTCAAAGTCCAAGACACAACATCGGTATCAATTAAGCTACCATCTGACAAAACAGCCGTAACCGTTTTATCCAAATCAGCTGCCGTTGTACCAACTGGAACTGTTGCTACCTTAGGCAACCACTTATCAAGTGCAACTACCTTGATAAGGGCTTCAGCCTTAGCTTCGAGACCTTCGACATTACCAAATACTTTTTTCTCACCTGCACTTGTAAGCAAGTCAGCTGGCACTTTCCAAGTCACAGCTTTTTCCTCAACACTGCCGTCGCTATAAATCGCTGTTACTGTTTGTGGTAATTCCGGAGTGGTACTCACATCAGTTGTGGCCTTCACAGGAGCATAGGCTATAAAGTGACGGTTTTCTTTCTTACCAGACACGGTTGCAACTGTTGCACTATCAGATGATAAACCAGCAGAATCTGCATAAAGAGTAAATTTACCTTCTTTTTCTGTTGATTTTACAATGACAACCCCTTTACCATTGAAGGCTTTTCTTTGCCATGTCCCATCTGCTTGAGCTTTGTAGCGCTCACGGCTAGCTTGTTCTCCATTATCCACACCAACGATTTGTCCCTGACCATGGAGATTGAAATGAACAAGATTGTTAGCTGTCGGAACAACATTCCCTTCTCCATCAACAATTTCGTAATGGATGTAAGATAAATCTTTACCATCTGCTGTGATAACATGCTCTTCTTTAGTTAGACGAACTCTTGCTGGTTCCCCTGCAGTTGTCACACTATCACGCGCAATTTCGTTGCCATTTTCATCTCGAGCAATCGCAGTCAGTGTGCCTGGTTGGTATTTCACAAGCCACTCAAGATACAATTCACTTGGTTTAGCTCCCTCATGATATGGGCGTCCATCTTCGGTTCTCTTCTTAGTAAATTCCTTTTTACCAAGCGACTGACCGTTTAAGAATAATTCGACATTTGCTGCATTTGAGAAGGTACGAACTGGAACCTTTCCATCGACCAGCATCTTACGATCCCTAAGTGTCTCATCAGTCCAGTTCCAATGTGGTAAAATGCGGACAGTTGGTTTTTCTTTAGCACTATACCATTCACTACGGTAAAGGTAAAAATCATTCTTCGGTAAACCAGCCGTATCGATGATACCAAAGTAAGAACTTTTTACGGGTGTATTATCTTGGTTGTGCCATGGAGTTGGCTCACCGATATAGTCAATTCCTGTCCAGATAAATTGTCCAGCATAGCCAGCACGATCACGGTCAAAAGTCCATGACTCAGTAGCTGTTCTTCCCCATCCAACACGGTCATTACCATAGTCAGATTGTTCATAGTGACGATTTGGACGGTTATCGTGTCCAAGGATTTGAGCAGGATTGTAATAAGAATCACGCGTTCTAGTAGCTGAAGAGGTTTCAGAACCATAAATGAGCCAGTCTGGATGCGCTCTACGAACCGCATCATAAAAACGTTCACCATAGTTCATGCCGACGGCATCCATGATTTCTGCAACTTTTAAGAAATCACCTGTCGCTGCACGACTAAATTTATTCTCACCCATAGTAACATAACGCTCGGTATCAATCGCTTTAATGACAGCCTTCAAACGTTTAGCAGTTTCGATAGAACGAGGACTACCATTTGCCTCTTCCACCTCATTTCCAAGAGACCACATCACAATAGACGGATTGTTCTTATCACGCTCTACCATTGTTCTAAGATCAAAATCAGACCATTTCTCTCCCTTCTTAGCCTCTGGATGAGTTGCATCTTGATCAAAGAAGCGTCCATAGTCGTAAGTCTTCTTGCCACCATACCAGGTATCAAAAGCCTCCTCCTGAACCAAAAGTCCTAGACTCGCCGCAGCATCTAGCAATTGAGGGCTCGCTGGGTTGTGGGTTGTACGAATGGAGTTCACTCCCATATCTTTCAGAAGTTTTAATTTACGATAAGTAGCCTTATAGTTCTCTTCTGCACCCAAAGCTCCGTTATCATGATGAATACTTACCCCATGGAATTTCATTCTTTCACCATTGAGAGAGAATCCTTCCTTAGCTGTCCAGTTGAAATAACGGTAACCAAATGTATCTTCTGTTACATCAACTAACTGGCCTTCTTTATAAACCTTTGTTTTAAGAACATACAGTTGAGGATGGTAACTTTTCGTTGTCCAAAGAGTTGGCTGATTGACCAAGATATTCTGATTAAAATGTGCTGTTTCATTTTCTGCCAAATTTTTAGTTGCAGAACGAACTAATTCTGAAACAGGCTTACCTTCCTTGGTGAAAATTTGTTGCTCCACAAAGACATTAGCTGCCTTTTTATCTGTATTTTTAATCTTACTTTGAACTTGTGTTTCAACATTGCTATTTTTTTGTTCAGCTAATTTTGGTGTTGTAATGTGGTTCCCATTTTCCGCAACATGGACTTTATCACGATAACTAAGGGTTACATCACGATAAATCCCACTTCCAGAATACCAACGACTACTTGGTTGCTTATTGGTCACTTGAACGGTAATGGAATTTTCACTGCCATCCTTGTTCAAAAATTCTGTAATATCATAAGAAAAATGATTATAACCACTTGGATAATGGCCTACAAATTTACCATTTACATAAACCTTAGAATCCATGTAAACACCATCAAAATTGATACGAACATCCTTGTTCTTGTCTGCTTCGTTCAGTGTAAAAGTCTTACGATACCAAGCTGTTCCACCATTTAACTGTCCACCTTCGTTGCGAGCAGGAGACTTGTGATCGAAGTCAAAATAAATACTCCAATCGTGTGGAAGATTTAATTTAGACCAATCATGAACATCCACATCTTTTTTTGAAAAATCTCCTTGGGCGTTTAGTTTAAAGTACCAATCTTTATTGAAGTCTTGTTTTCGATCTGATAATAGCTGCTTCTCTTTTTCAACATCCGCTTTACTTGGCTCTTTAGAAAGCGCTTGCGTTTTTTCAGAAGAAGATTGGATATCTGTAGTCGGTTTTACCTGATCCTTTTCTGAAGTTTTCTTAGCATCCTCTTTTACATTTGTTTCAACTGTTGCTGTAGATTTCGGACCATCTTCCACAGTCTTTGGATTTGTCTCTTCAGCTTTTTGCTTCTCTTCAGCTTCGTTTTCTTCTCCTACCTTATTTGGAGTTTCAACTTTAGGATTAACTAATTCATGGTTACCTTCATTAACAGGTTTAGTAGGTTCTGTATCCTTAGTCACTTTGTCTTCTGTCGACTCAGCTTTTGGCTTTACAAACTCACGTCCACCATTCTCATCAGCCTTTGCGATAGCAGCTGCCACATCATCGGGAAGCTTATCTAAAGGCTGAGGTTGATGAACTGTTGTTTCTTCTGTTTGAGTATTGGATGAAGCCACCTCCTCAGCTTCTACAGCTGAAATACCAAATATACTAGCCCCAATCATCACAGATGCCGCGCCTATAGCAAATTTACGAATGCTATAATGGCAACGTTTATCGAAAAGTCTTTTGTTCATTAAAATCCTCTTTTCTTTTTCTTGATGCCAAGTAAGCGCTTCCTTTTTTAGAAAAATAACTTCCTTCTGAACACACAACTAAGCATCGAGTTTGTTTTTTGTATATATTGAATATATCAAAACTGTCAAGAAATTGCAATCTTTTTTGTGATTTTAATATAATAAAAAATAGTGAGGCAACATCCTATAACGAGAACCTTAACAAGGGTAAAGAATCTAGTCCGAAACTATCAACTATTCAAAAACCACACAGTACTTCTTTCAGCTTGATGATGCTCAAAACTGAAATAACTGTGTGGTTTTATTGGGACATTAATGTTTATCTAGGATTATTGAATAACTCTTTTTCGAATTCTCAATCCTTTTTCCCTTTTTTGACAAACATGGCAGAGAGAACTAGTCCAAGACCACCTAACAAGGCTAAAGTAGCTGATTCTTCTCCACCTGTTACTGGAAGTTGATCTTTAACTTTAGCAACCGATGTTTGTGGTTGTTCTTGTTTTTGTGCTTGATCTGTTTTCACTGATGCACTTGCAAATTCATCGGACTTTTTAACAGTAGTTTCAACATCACTATTGCCACTGCTCATCTTATCTCCATCGACTTTTTCAACCGAATCTTTCAAGTTTTCCTCTGTTGGAGTGGCTTGAGGGCTTGCTGTTTCTTTATATTCTGGGACTTCATGGACAGCTGCTTCAGTGCCATTTACGCCACCAGTAAATTCTGGGACTTCTACTACTGGTGATGGTAGCTTGCTTGAGTCTCCCATAGATTCAGTATACTCTGGAACTTCATGGGTAGCTGCCTCAACTGCGTTTACTCCTCCTTTGAATTCTAGCCCTTCTACTACTGGAACCACATCATCACCTGCTGTTCCAATGGCTTGAGTGTATTCTGGAACTTCATGAACAGCTGCTTCGACACCATTTACGCCACCCTTGAAGTCTGGGACTTCTACTACTGAAGCTGGTTCATCTCCCTTACTTGTAGTTGGAGCTGGTTTGGCTGGTTCTTCTGGAAGTTCTTGGTGGAATGTCGTCATTTCGTAGAACTCTGGTTTACCTCCTTCCCAAACAAGTTTCACATCCAATAATGGAGATTTATCTCGGACAGCAAATGTTTGGAAGCTTGAGGTAATCTCACCTATTTCTGACCAAGAATCTCTTTTATCTGATTTAAGAGTTCGAGCCAATACTCGAGCCTTCACTCCTTGCGGAAGACTTGAAACAAGTCGGATATGGTTCACATCTGTCGGTTCTGACAAGTGGTAGACCAGCTCACCTTGTTCTTTCTCAGCTTTATAGCTAGTCAATACCTTACCATCTACGAGGTTGGTGTAGAGGTTACCTTGGCTTTCACCACTGTTTCCTTGAACAGTTGGATCATTAATCGGTTTCACAAATTCACCATCATTGATCACCAACTCAGTGAAGCCTACAAAACGAGCATTATAGTCTGCTGTATATAGAACACGGAGATAGTTGGCTTTAACTGGGCTTGAAAGTTCACCCTCGATGTAGCGGTTTCCTGGCATCTTAGAATCATGTGTCCAGCCATCTGTCAAGGAATCATCACGTGTTTCATTAGCAACACCGTCACCAACTGTCACAAGATCTGTCCAAGTCTTGCCATCTTGACTGACTTGAATCTTACCATCACGAAGATAATTTTGAGTGCCGTCTTGAATGTAAGCTCTAATTTTCTTGATTGCACGTTCGCTACCAAGTTTCAAGGTGATATGACCATCTTTACGCGCATAGTCTGAAAACTCTACAAAGTTATTGTAAACTCCATCGAACAATTGATCCAAGTTCTTAATCTTACGGACATCATTTCTACCGTATGTTGGATGGATTCCCATTGATGTCGAATCAAGTGTGGTTGGTTGAACTTCTTTTGTCTGAACAAGTAGAGAGGTTGCTGTTACTGCTTGTTCTTGATCAGTCTTGTTGACCAAGCGAACATAACGTACCAAGGACTTATCTGTCACTTGATCAGCTGGATACCATTCTTGAGCATTTGGAGAGTATTCCAAATTGAGGGATGGATTTTCTGTACCAACTGCTTGAATGAGTTCAGCTTGGTGAAGACGATCAAGTTTCATACCCAAGTAACTCTTAGCTGGAAGTTTTGTTCCGCTCGGAATTTGCATATTATAACGGCCTAGGCTATCATCAACTGGAGTTGACTTCAAGTTTTCAACGTTTGTATCAGTCAATTGGCTATTGCCTGAACGTGTTTCAACAGAGAAATCAGCGATACGCCACCATAAGTTGATGTTCTTAGTATTGCGAATACGGACATAGCGAGCTGAAATTGGAGTTTCGATTTCTTTGGTTTGCTCACCAGTCAAGCGATCCAATTCTTGCCATGAGTTACCATCTGCAGAATATTCAAGAACACCTTCTGCCAATTTATCTCCTGAACCTTGGTGGAGACGAACCTTAGTCACAGGTTTGACTTCGCCTAAGTCTAGTTGTACCCAACTATTTACTGGAGTTGTATCAGTTCGATCAGCATTCGCAAGCATGGCTTCAGTATTGTCACGTCCGTCTGTAATCTGACCAACTGTTGTGTTGTACTTGTACATAAGATTTGGACTAATCGTCACAGTAGCTGGCTGTTTAGCACGAGTAACTTCCACAGGGCGGTTAACAGCAATTTCTCTTATAGCAAACCAAGTATTATCACGATCTGAAGTCGCAATCATTCGAACAGCTTTGGCACGAATATTGAGTTTTTCATATTTAATAAGAGATTCATTTCCAGTGTAGCTTGGTTCTGAAAGTGTTACCCACTCATCATTTTCATTAAGATACTCAACCTTAGCATTGTTAAAGGTATCACGAGGATTTGCTTGAGTTCCCATTGCAAAGGTCAAGTTTTGGAGTGGAACAGCTTTGTTAAATTTCAAACCAATGTAATCACCAGTCTTGATACTGTTTGGTGATTTGATTAATGCATGAGTTCCCAAATCTCCATCAGTTACCTCAGCAAGTCCGCCTTCTACACCTGTACGGTTTGTGATAAATGTACTGATAACTTGGTCTGGATGCAAGGCTTTTTGAACTTCTGTTGCCAAGATTTCACGCAGTCCAAGCAAGAATGGACGGATGTGTTGAACACCTAACTCAGCTTTTTCATCATGATCTACATAATGGAAAGTATAAGTTTGTGATTGTTCGTAGAGTTTCAAGCCCTTGTAGTAACTATCCCAAAGTTTTGCAGAATCGTTCTTTTCGATAGCTTCTGTACCATCAAGGAGAGCACTCAAGGCATCCATTTGGTCAATGGTATTGTCCAACCAATAATGGATTTGAGCACGCATCTTTTCATCACCAGATGCTTTATAAAGTTGAGCTGCAGCTTTTAGTTTCGCAAATTCTGCACGCAAGCCTTCACGCTCTGCACCAACATCTTGACCAGCTTTCAACTTAGACATGAAGGCCGCCAATTTCGGTGCAAGTTCAACAGACTCTTCCAACTTCACAACACGACCATCCATGTTTTGGTTGATCATATGTTTACCAAGCTCACGGAAGGCAAGAGATGCTTCGCTATCTGTAAACTTACCATTTTCAACAAAGTTGAAGGCAATATCGTTTACTTTCTTAGCTTCTTCTTCTGACTTCCATTGTTTCCATGCATATTGAGCTGCAGAGAAGAGGGCAATCTTAGAAGGCTCAGATTGTTGCATTGGATTCAACATGATACCTGAAAGAAGACTAGGATCAACATTTGGATGAAGGAATTTCTCACCACCACCTAAGATTAAGTGTTGTTTAGAATTATCTGTAACAGGCCAATTGACCCATAGAGAAACTGGACGATAGGTCTTACCACCTGCAGTCAGATTGTTCTTAAGGTTAGAGAGGAAGCTTTCGGATACTTCACCCCAGATCTTACCACCAGTAAGGGTCATAGAGGTTGAAGTTGGAAGATTTTCATTGAGTGCTTTCAACTCATCTTCACGGCCATTACCCCAATATTGACCTGGGACAAAGATCATTTCCTTACGAAGGCCGACATAAGTTGCTTGTTTTTTAGTCAACCAGTCTGTCATGTCCTTCATCAAGCGGTTGTAGCTATTGTAGCCACCAACTGGACTTGGAGCATCATCGGCCAAAATACCGAACTCACGAACACCGACATCCATCAATTGAGTGAATTTAGCTTTAATAGTTTCAAGGTCTTTTTGGTAGTCAGCATCGTTACCAAAACGGATACGGTTGTTCATGAATGGATGGATGGTCCATACATAACGAGTCTTGTTCTGGTTTCCGACACGAGCCAATTCACGGATTTCAGCTAATTTCTCTTCTGGATAAAGTTCACGCCATTTCTTGTTGTGGTATGGATCATCTTTTGGTGCAAAGAAGTATTGAGTCAACTTCAAGTCACCACCATAACGCATCAATTCTGCACGGTCAGCATTACTCCAAGGATTTCCATAGTAACCTTCGATAAAGCCACGGTTCTTAATTTCAGCGTAGTCTTCAACTGTTACATTACGTAAGACTGGTGCCGCGCTCTCATTAAGCATGTGTTTGAGAGTCGTTAAACCGTAGAAGACAGCATCTGTATCTTTACCGACGATAGAGATTGTATTGTTCTTGATTGACAAGGCATAAGCATCAATTTTATCAAAGAGTCCTTGAGAAATTCCAGATACTTCTTTTTCAGCCTGTGAATTTTGACCATGAACACCAAGGTAGATGTTAGTAGCACCTGCCACTGCTGTTTGACTACTTGTGTATGAGATTTGATGATCTTGTAGAACGCTCTTCAAGCGGTTACGAGTATAGATATCTAATTGATCTCCCATGACAAGATTGACTTGTTTATGGAGTTTCGTAACACCTTCATCGTAAGTTACTTTTTGTGGTGTTGGGAAGACCTTGTATTCTTTCTTAAGGTAGTCTTGACTTTGGGCTGCAGCAGCAACTGTTTCATCACTTGTTGGCTTGCTAGCTACAAAGTTATCAGCAAGTTCAGTTGTACCATCACCCATTTCCTCAACTTTAGGTGTTTTTGGAGTAGCTGGCTCTTCTGCCTTGTTAGTAGAAACTGGTTTCAGAAGTTGAATTTCTGCAGCACTACCAAATCCTGCAACACCTGCTAGAACTTTTAATTCTACCTTATCCGTTTCAACTGCATCAAAGTTCACTGTTTTCTCTTTGGCATTGTTTTCCCAAGTTCCTGAAGCAACTTTAACCATCTGACCATCTTTTTGAGCATAGATTTCATAAGATGTCACGACACCATTACCTCCACCTGGACGTGGAAGGTAAGTCAAACCATTGACTTTTTCACTTGCTTTCAAGTTCATAGCAACTGTGAATGGTGCTTGATGTCCAGACCATTTTGAATGCCAGAAGGTATTTGGATCATTGTCAAAGGCTTTTTCTACTGGACCTTCTGCATTGGTACCTGGTAATTCTTGACTAGTTGCAGAAACTGTAAAATGATCATTTGGAATCAAACGTGGATTGACAAATGGTTCATTTGACAACTCAGCACTATGTAAGATTCCTTTGAAACCACCGATCGTTTCAAGCGGCAAAACTAAGCTATTATGAGCAAAACGAGGATTAGCTGGATTTGCAATCCGTTCAACCTTTTCACCATCTACATAAACTTCTGTAGATTGTGGTTTGGTTACAACAGAGATTTGATAACGTTTGTTCTTTTCAAGTTTCTTGTTGAATTGAATATGGAATTGTTCAAAAGTATAGGCAAGATAGCCATCCTTATCTGCAAGATAAAATTGGTTGTTTCCACTTGTTGAGAAGGTTTGTTTGCCATCACCAGTTACAGTAACATCCATTTTCAAGACATGACTTGGTCCTGCATCACCAACTAGACCTTCGATCGTACTGTCTTTTTCAAAGTTCAAACCTGCCTCAGTCTTCTGTACTTTCTTAGCAAGATAATCTTTGACAGTCTCAGTATTAATCTTGAACAAGTCTTCTTCAGCTACGGCCTTATCTGGATTAGATTGAGGTGCATAAACACTTGCTGGTTGAACACGGTCTGCATAGGTCTTGGCTGCACGATCTGAACCCCAAGTGCGTTCTGCAGTAGACTGCATACTCTTGAAGAAACGTTTAAAGATATCGTAAGAAGTAAGTCCAGTTTCATGGAGGTCAATATTATCATTCCAAACCGCATGACCACCACCAATGATATTAGGATTAGAGGCTTCTAGACGTGGTCCTCCACCTGTTGAGAAGTCATTTGGTGTCCAGCGGTTGTATTGAGTTTCATAGTTTGCATAATCACCATAAGCAGTTTGGCTATTGCTACCACTTGGGACACTATAGGTTGGAACATCTGTGATATTGATAATCTTGGCACCTTGAGCAATGGCCGCTGCTGGTCGTTGCCAACCAAGGCTCCAGATATCCACTTCTACATCTTTCCAATCAACTGGCGTTTTTCCTTGTTTGGCGCTGAGTGATCCCCAAATACGTGGTGTATAACCTTTTCCTTTGATATACTTGATGAGGTCATTGACATAGCGACGATAGCTTTCTGGACTTCCATAATACTCATCTGTACCGATATGAACGGTAGAAACGCCATGAAGGGGTGCATCTGGACCATCAAGAAGTTTATCATAGACTGATTTGACAAAAGCGAGCGTTTCTTCGTACTTGTTATCCAAGTCTAGCATAGCTACACGTTCTACATTATGTTTTCTCGCACTAAGCTGACCTTTATACATCAAGTCTGGACGAACTTTAACGAATGAAAGGGCGTGACCTGGTGTGTCAATTTCAGGAACAAGGTTGATATGCAAAGCTTTTGCTAACTTGATGATTTCTTGCATTTCTTCCTTGGTATAGTGCTCATCTGATGTTAATTTTTGGCCATCCTTACCAACAATATCTGTCTCCACACGGAAGCCTGTCTTGGCATGCTCTAGAACATACTTCAGTTCTTCTTCTGGACTTAAGTTCTTACCTGCCAAGTGCTCTTTTAGGAAGATATAGTTATCATTCAAGTGCAACTGAAGATCGTTCAGCTTGTAGTAGGCCATGTTTAGCATGATGTCTACAAGCGTATCATAAGGGATAAACTTACGACCTGTGTCTAGCATAAAGCCACGGTGGCTGAAGCTTGGGAAGTCACGGATCTCACCGTTCTGTAGATCTTTTTCTCCCATTTGAAGAAGTGTACGTGTAGCATAAAAGGCACCTGCATTTGTTGCAGCTTCTACTGTAATAACTCCATCTTTAATGCTGATACCATAGCCTTCTTTGCCATAGCCCTTATCTTCAACCTTTTTAAACTCAATTCGGTTTTGTGCTGCTTGACCACCTGTGGCGATTTCTAAGCCACGACTTTCAAGGTCCGTCTGATAGAATTTCGCTTCTTGACCAAATCCAGAATCTCCGACTGAAATAACAGTAGATGATGTAATAGAAGTTTTTCCTTCAGCTCCATACCATTGTTGAACTGCTGGAGCAACTGCTGGCTTAGTTCCAACACCTTCGTCTGCATGCAAGCCTTTAATAAGAACTTCAAATTCTTTTGTGAAGGTATGAGTATCTTTGACTTGTTGGACCATGACCTTAACAGTTTGATCTGTTAAAGGTTTGTAGATTTTGTTATTGAGATCAACAACACCCTGTTTGTTGCTACCAATCAAGCTCACTTCACCCGGTAATTTAGGCAAGACAAGTGATTTTCCATCTTCAGCAACTGTTAGTTCTGTCACTTGACGAATATCTGTAGGTTTGCTTGCATCCGGAATGTTTGAATAGGCACGAATTTCTTGAATACCAACATTTTTCCAATTCATAGTACCAGCTTGGTAATCTGTGATTTCAAGTTTAAGGTACTTGGCTTGAATAGCCTCTTTCAAATCAACTTTTTCATCAAGAAGTGGAGTTCCTGTTCTTTGATAAGCTAACTTCCATTCTTTAACTCCCGAACCATTCACATCATCCTGGCCAGCGTAATAAAGATTCCATGATTTGATATTGGGGTCATTTTTTTCACCACGAACACGGCGATCCCAATCAATCTCCACATGCTTAATCACTGTTGTCTTTTCCAGTGTAAATTCGATGGTTGGTTTATCAACGTTTTGGTCAGTTGCCCATCGAGTGTCAGGTTTTCCGTCAATTGCCTTTTCTGCTGTGTATTGTGTGTTTGCTTCATGGTTTGATGTTGTAGCAGAAGCTTTTTCCAAATGATTGACATCTGGTGTTTCGACCAAATCTTTAGTCACTGGCTTTTCAGATGGTTTAGCTGTTGGAGCTACTTCTTCTTTTGGAGTTTCTGCTGGTTTTGGAGTTGTTTCTTCCTTAGGAGCAGGAGTTTCAGTTGGTTTTGGAGTAGTTGTTTCAGCTGCAGTTGCTTCAGTTTCTGACGCTGCAGGTTGATCATCTACAGTTCCAGCACTCGCTTCTGCTTTTTCAATAGCTGCTGCTATATCTGCTGGCAGTTTATCCAGAGGCTTAGCCTGTGTTATTGTTCCTTCTGTCTCAGCAGGTCCTTCTGTTTCAGCAGCTTGAACCATACCAGCTCCAAAGATACTGGCACCAATCATAACAGAAGCTGCACCAATCGTAAATTTACGAATACTATAATGACACCGTTTCTCAAAAAAATGTTTTCCCATTTTTTCCTATTTCCTTTCATATAATCACAATCGTAAACGTTCTCATTTCCTTTAGAAAAAGAGAGGACCTAGAGGTCCTCTCTGGGTATTCTTTTTTCTCCACTAGAACAAGCAGAGAGTTTGAGCTCCCTTTTAATGAAAACTCTTGTATATTCTAATCTTCTTTTCTCTTTGCAAGAAATAGAGCAGACATTGCTAGACTGAGGCTGGCAAGGAAGAAGAGCTTATCTGACTGGCTAGTACCAGTTTCTGGAAGTTTAGCCTTCATTTCTTCTTTTGCTTCTTCTATCTTCATTCCTGGTTTAGACCTATCAACTGATTGATGTTCAACTGCTTGTTCTGCTGAACTCTGTTGCTTCTGATTGAATTGATCTGTTGATGGAATTTGTGTCTTACCTCCTACTTCCTCATTGGATGGAGTCTGTGTCTTACCTCCTACTTCCCCAGTAGATGGAGTCTGCACCTTGCCTCCAGGTTCTTCAGTTAATGGTGACTCTTGTTTAGAAACTTGTTTATAAACAACAGCATAATGTCCTAGTTGACTTGTTGTGAATTCAATTGTTCCTTGACCATTTGTAAAGTTTACTGACTCACCTGATGCTGTATAGTATACCCCAGCAACTTCACCAGAAACCGGTACTCTAACAAGGACTGCGCCTTTCGGCTGAACCTTATGATTATCCTTATCTACCAAATGAAGAGAATAAGCATCAAATTCCATACCTTGTAGGCTTTGGTCTGTTACTTTTTGAACTTGAAGGTGCATGTCTGGTGCCAAGTCTCTTGCTAGTCCTGCAACTACAACGCCTGTTGATTTATCTGATAAGACACGAACCTCTTCAGTTGGTTTGTCTACCGTAGGTGCTGCTTGGTCACCTGCTGTTCCCATTGCACCTGTATATTCTTGAGCTTCATGGATAGCTGCTTCTGCTGCATTTACACTTCCAGTGAACTCTGGAACCTCTTTTACAGCCACTTCATCTCCTGCTGTTCCTATTACTCCTGTATACTCTGGAGCTTCATGGATAGCTGATTCGCCACCGTTTACACCACCTGTGAATTCCGGAACTTCAATGACTGGTGCCACTTGGTCACCCTTGCTTGATGTTGGAGTTTCAGGTTTCGGTTCTGGAGTTGGAGTAGGTGTTTCATCTTTCAATTGATCAAGATAATCTGCAAAGTATTTAATCATTCTATTTGTCAAGAGATGATTATCTGTTGCAAATTTCATGCTGGCAACAACACTTGCTACTTCCTCTTGATTGCTCTTATCAGCCAATTTTTGAGCTTTAGCTAAGGAAGCTTCATAGGCTGTAGTATCAAGACCTGCTTCATTCACTTGTGGACGAGTGAAGATCAATTCTGCAGCTGATTGATATTGATTACCACCATCTCCGTAAGTTCGTGTTCCTGTTAGAACAATCTTCTTAGCTTTGATCGTCTTGCCAAAGTTGATATCTTTAGGTTTGTTATTATCAGCCCAATTTGTTGCATTGAAAGTATGTTCCTTACCTGTTTCATCCGTTACGACAAGAGTCACATCTCTCAAATTACCGTTTGAACCGGAACCACGTGGAACATAATGAAGACCAGTAATTTCAGTCGGTTCTTTCAAGACCATTGTAGCTGGTTTACCAACATCTCCTCCGCCCCATGATGTATGCCATAAACTAGATAAGTTTCCATCAAAGGCATTTGCAAGACCTTCACCAGCCTGAGCAGGAGCGCTTAGGCTTGCAAAGTCATCTGTCACAAGAGCTGTTTTCTTCATCACTAAAGCATCTTTAAGAGCATTGACCTTAGCGATTTCTTCTTTAGCTTCTTCTACACTAATATCATCGTCTGCTTGGCTGAGGTTGAAGACTGCTTCTTTCAAAGCATCCATTGTTTCTTTGGTGTAGTTAGTCATGGCTACAGTTGGAAGGTAGTTCTTAACAGCATTTTCTGCCATCATCTTACCTGTCAAAACAATTTCTTCAATTTGAAGTCTGTCCATGATGAAGTCATTGTAACCACGGAAATTCGCATTACCACCAGAGTCTCCACGAGTGTTGCTTGCATTTCCTGTAGAGTAGATACCTACCCATGTATCGCCAGTTTCAGCACCTGTCACGAGGAAAGTTGCGCGTTTAGCTTTTTTAGAATCTGTCCATGAGTTTGGTAATTCATGCATTTCCAAATTACTTGCCTGTCCAGATTGGAATTCTCCTTTACCGACTACAAAGGCATAAGTATTGTCAGATCCAGCTTCATAGTCAAATGTAATACGATAGGTCTTACCTGCTTCAAAGCGGAAGTTTTGTGGAATTGTTTGGTAAACCAAGTTACGACGGCTCACAAGACCGTTTGTCTTGAGTGACCAATTTCCTTCGATAACGTCATCAACTTTCTTGCCATTCCAGTCACGTTGTGTGTATGGACCATGTTTTTCAGACAAGTGAGTACGGTTATCTTCAACACCTTCGATTCCACCAATAACAAATGGGAAGATACCTTGGCCGACATTTTCAAAGTCTTGTTTAAAGGTACCTGTGGCAGTATCGTGACCATCACCGTACATTTTTGATTCATTTTCAAAAGTACGAATTTCATCAAAGTAAGTTGCTTCATCGCCTGCTTCACGACTCAAGGTCAAGGTTACATTTGATACATCTGAACCTGTTGTAAAGAAAGCATACATGTTTTGGAAGTAACTTGTGTTATTAACAGTCGCATTGCTTCGACGAGTATTGTGAGCATAGGCTTTTACATAGTTGAGAGCGAGCGACTTGTTGGTGTAGTTAGTTACTTCTTTTTCACCAGTATTTACTGTAATACTTGCTTTAGCATCACTACGGTTATCCACACCTACATAAACTGCATATCTGGTATTCGGTTTCAAGCCAGTTAATTTTTGAGTCAGACTCACTTTTTCTTTATTGCCTTGAATACGAAGCATTTGGTTTGCACCTTGAGACTTCACGATTTCAGCCTTAGACGCATCTCCCGAAATCTTCCAATGATTCAAAGATTCGCTGTTAAATCCTTGGTCATAGATATGCATTCCTTCACTCCATGACATTTCAGGATTTGTTTGTTTAGAACGATAGAGTACATAAGGTTGATTTGCAGTAAGATCAAGAGTAATCTTACCGTCTTTCACGGCAACTTCTTTTTCCTCAGTCTTACCTTGGTCAGTTAGTTTATAAAGGTAAACTTTACCATTTGCCCAGTCGCTAGGAAGTGTCCAAGTTGTTGCACCTGCTTCAGTATTGAAGTAGTACATTTTTTCCTTGTCGCTCGCAAGCTTGTTACCATTTGCATCCCAGTTCCAAGGTGTCAAGTAGGCTGAACCATCTTGGATAACACGACCATTGAGCGTAACTATACGTTCACGATATTGTGGACTGTTGACATCATTTGATTTACGAGTTACCACAACCTTGTTATTTGCAGCATCGACCAATTCAACTTTCATTTCTGGAGTCCATTTATAAGTACTACCATTGTCAGTCATGGTTACTGGTTTGCCATCTTCCCATTTGCTGACTGTAAAGTGTTGGAAGTACTTAGTCATAACATCATGAGCAAACAAGTTTGTTACATAACCGTTATAGTCACTACGTCCTTGCCATCCTTCAAAGTCCTTCATACTATAACCGCCTAAAAGTGGGTAGTCAGCTGCACCACCATAACTTCTGTAGTCACCAACCCAAGAATCTTTTTGGTGGTTACGGATAAAGCGAGTAATGGCACTGTTAATACCTTTATTTGTATAGCCACCGTATGTCAAGTCAGCTGCCCAGTGTTGGAAGGTAGAATCATATTCACCACCATGGCCCCACTCAATAGCAAAGCGCCAACCTTGTTTGTTAATTTCTTTAGCAATAACGTGAGTTGCCCAGGCACCATTGTCACCTGATTGACCGTTACCCCAAACGTCGACATAGATGAAGTCTAGACCTTCACCCAATTCCTTCTTCAACTCTTCCCAACGCGCCAGACGCCCATGAGCCAGGTCATAACCAGCATCAATGTTGATACCTTGGTCAAGCCAGTTCCAACCGTAGCTATAGCTACCATCTGCATTTTTACGAAGAATATCTTCATTAAAATATTTAGACTCAGGATAGGTTTCTGAAGCGTTGACGTGAATACCGAGATGAGCTCCATATTTCTTAGCTTTCTCAATAAGAGTCTTAAAGTCTGCAACACCACCAATACGTTTACCGATGTCTGCATAGTTCAAGTGTCCAGAATCATGTCCTTCACTTCCGTATCCCTTAAGAAGTACACCTTGACCAAGACCATCGGTGTGGAGGTTGATCTTCTTGATACCATCCAAGGTCATGAGGAATGGGTTTTGCGCTTGTGAACCAAAGTTCATAGCGATACGGTAAGCTGTAATGTCTTTAACTTTTTCCCAACCTTGAGGGTTATTCATGATGCTACGGTAAGCGATGGCACCATCTTGCCAATCTACTTTATGGTCAGCATTGGCATCTTCAGTGATGACAACTTTTGCACTTGGAAGTTCTTTGGTATATTCTGGGAAGACAATACCATTATGAGCTTTTTCCCATTGCCATTCAGAACTATGAATTTCCACGTAGTTGGCATTACCAATCGTATTCTTGTAAGCTGTCAAACGTGTCCAGTCGTAAGAACCACCACCGTAGCTATTTTGTGAATTACTCCATACACCTGCCGCAAGCTTGTCTGTTGAAACAAATCCGTACATATACCCTTTAGCTAATTCTTTCATTGGATTTGTTACTGCGATATGGTCATCACCACTTACATGAGTATTGTTTGACATGGTTGCCCCATCAAACTTAGCTCCTGCTTGGTCGCTTGAAACAGATACCAAGGCATTTCCTAGGAAGCTAATAGATGAGAGTAATTTTCGTTCATCATCAATTTTTTGTCCAGGTGTAACCTGGTTATGGTTCACAATCTTAGTCACATCAAAGTGAAGTTGGTTATCCACTACTTGCAAACGAACAGTCATATCCGCATTGATCAGATTAGCCTCATCACGGAGTTTCATTTCATACTCAGCAGTCGTTGCATTAACCTTTTTATAGGTAACTTCAGGAGTCACAGCGTGCTTGTTGATCACAACTTGATTAATTGGTTGCACTTGTCCTGGAAGCTTGTTCCCATTTAGAACATATTCTTTAACACGTGGGAAGGCTTGGTCGATAACTGCTTTCAATACTGTAGATTGAATAGTGTCGTATTTTACATTGCTATCATCTACTGTATCGCCCTTTTCTTTTTTAGTGGATTCTTGATCGCTTTTAACTCCTTCTTGGTTGTCAGTTTTGACATTGACAATTGTTTTTTCACTACTATTATAGGTTCCAGCTTTAAGAACGATTTTCTTCTCATCTTTTAGTTTGTCATTTACTGCAGATGGCAAGGTAACTGTGTCAAAAAGTTTCACATCATTATTAGTTGCATTGAGCTGTCCATCTGATTTTAGACTGATCATCAAGTGGTTGGTTGATCCATTTACTGGGGCTGCAACACGTCCACCTTGATACCAAAGTCCACTACCATTTGTCTTGTATTCCCAGAACCATCCACCTTGGTCATATCCTACAAAAACGTTGTTGTCAGTGTCTTTGAATTTCATGAAAACACCAAAGCGAGACTTACCTGTTTCGGATTCTTCTTTAAAGGTCAAATCAACGGTAGCATTCCCATTAGCATCTACTGTCAAACCATCTTTTTCAAACAAGGCTGGCTTTTTACCATTGTCATTTTGAGCAGTTGAAGCTAGTTGGTTGTAACGAACTCCTTTTTCTTCGCGGACAGTTACTGTTCCCTGTTGTTCTTTCTTTTCAACTGTTTTCCATTCTGGAGTGACTTCTTTTGATTCAGTCGGTTTAGTTTCAGCTGGCTTGTTTTCAGCAGGTTTATTTTCTGCTGGTTTGTTTTCTGCCGGCTTATTGTCAGCTGGTTTTTCTTCTTGAGGTTTATCCTCTTTTGGTTTTTCTTCCTTGTTTTCCACTTGTTTATCGAGAGCATCTAGACCAGCTGGTTTCCTTGTTTCAATACCCTTGATATAGTTTTGAATCCATTCTAGCTGAGCAGGTGAGAAGAGTATACCACCACTACGTTTACCAGAGACACCATTTTGGTGGATACCAATCAATTTCCCATTTTCATCGAAAATACCGCCACCACTGGCACCTGGTTCACTTCCTTGATAGCTAATTCCACGAACACCTTCTCCGTGATTATTAATATCCTCAACGGTAGTATTCAAAATTGGATCAAGCTCTCCTTTTGGATATCCAAATACATGAACCTTATCTCCTACCTTAGTTGTTGCAGGCTTCTCAGTCACTTCAACAGGTGCATTTGCAAGAGATGTACGAAGCTTAACAATTGCCAGATCATTTTTATATCCTTTGAGGAACCCTTCACGATCCCAGTGTTTCACATCATTCTTACTGAATTTGACGTCCGGTGCCCCTTTGTAAGAAACTGTATAGACATCTCCATCACTCTCAACATTATCAGCTACCTTACGATTATTACCATCTGGAACATCTTTGATAAAGTTATGAGAAACAGACAAAACGAGATTTTCCCCAATAACGATACCACTACCAAGCCCTGCAGCACTTTTAATTTCGACAGTCGCACCGTAGTTTAATACCCCATTTTTTGTTTTAGCAACATCTTCTGGGACTAGGCTTTTATCTTCTTTTTCTAGTTCTTCTTTTGAGGCAGTGTGCCCATTTTCTTCAGCCTTATCAAGTTTTCCACGTAGTTCTTCAGGAAGAGTATCTGAAACTGCTGAGCTTGTTGCAGTTTCTTTTTCTTTTGCCAACAATTCTTCTTCAGTCTTTGGTCCTTCAGTTACTTCAGGAGAACCTTGGTCTTCACCAGCTTTTGGTGCCTCAAAATCATGCCCTCCGTCCTCTTTAGCATTTGCAAGAGCTGCAGCCAAATCTGCCGGCATATTTGCTGTTGAACCTGTTTGTGCAGAATCTGCTAGGACAGTACTAGTTCCAAAGAAAGCTGCACCAATCATGACAGAAGCAACCCCTAATGAAAATTTTCGAATACTATATTTACAACGTTTTTCAAACAATCCTTTATCCATTAAGTCCTAAATCCTTTCACTATATACGTAAGCGTTTACATCTACTCTTCAAAAAAATACTCCTTTCTGTCTAAAAAGTGTAACACTTACGTCATTAAATAAAAAATAATTACACTTTTAATATAACAAACGATAGACAATAAAGCAATAGAAAAGATAGGAAATGACTAATTTTTTCTTTCAATCCTAGTAAAATTAAAGTATAAAATCTCCAAAATACTCTAGAAAAATAAAATGCATATCATCAAATTTTTCCAATATCTGATAATATGCATTTTTCTGATTTTAAAGATTTTTTAACCAACTTCATACAGTTTAGAAAAAAAGAAGTTGATTCTCAATTTGAATTTTTCTCTTTTATATATACTTCCTTAACAAAAACCAATTCCTGTGGCTGGGACAAGTCTTCTCGGTAGTTAAATCCTGCAAAGCTTAACTTACGAGCTTCCTCCACCGTCTGTACTTGATTTTCAATCAGAGATGTCAGAAAAGCTCCACGCGCTTTCTTCGAAATAGTTGAATGAATCTTCAGCTGACCACCCTTGTCCTCCATGAATTTGAAGGTCACCATTTTTTCTCTAATTTCCTTAGAAAATACAGTCTCAAATTCGGATGACAAGAGGGAGAAAATCACTTCTTCCTGCTTCACAGATTCATCATAGACTGCCTTCCAATGGCTCTTCAAAGTCTTACCAGCGACTTTTAATTTCATCAAAAAGTCCAAACGGTGAGGTGCCATAGGTGACAAGGCTGGAACGACACCGTACAAAGCCGAGGTGATAAAGACATGATTTTCAAGATAAGCTTGTTCCACCTCGGTCAACTTATCTCGCTTGATATGGCGATACATGAGCCCATCAAAAAGTTTCAAGGCTGGGTAGTGTTGAGCAGTTTTCCTTTTCAAAGCTTGGATATGTTGAAATTCTTCCGCTGCCTTCTCAGCTGATACCTTATAAAAACTCTCCAATTGACTAGCAGAATAGAGGGCCAAGGCATCAAGTACGGCTTGACTTTCTGGTTTTAAAGGAGCATCTTCGATACTTGGCAAGTCTGTGTTCATTTCTTTTGCTGTTGGGATTAAAATTTTCATATTAATAGTGTAGCATATTTTTTAGCCGCTACCAAGAAATTCATCTAAAAAACCTCGTTTTGAGCGAGGTTTCTTTGCTTATTTTGGCCATCCTAACCACATAGCCACGAGAACAAGGGATATTCCAGCTAAGCTTGTTAAGATAGATAAGAATTTACCTTTTTTCTCCTTAAACAGAGAAAAACCTATCTTCAAAGCGAGCAGTCCGAGTAACATTGAAGCAAGCATCACATAAAACCCCATTTCTTTGTCCTCCATTAGGCTTAATTTACCTTATTATAACATATATTTCTTAAATAAACCTTTTTTATACTCAATGAAAATCAAAGAGCAAACTAAGAAACTAGCCGCAGGTTGCTCAAAGCACAGCTTTGAGGTTGCAGATAAAGTTGACGTGGTTTGAAGAGATTTTCGAAGAGTATTACTGGACTTTAAAGGTCTTGAGATAATTATCTTTTCCTACTTGACCTTCAAAAGTTTTACCATTTTCAAGATAAGGAAGGTCATCTGATACAGAAGCCTTGACCTTGTAAATCTTGCCATCAACTTTAAAGAAGTAGACGGTATCGCCCTTGATAACAGCTGATTTGAGGTCTGCTACCACACCCTTGATGCTTTCTGTCGTTTCATTGTCAATTTCAAGGTCGTTTTTGTTTGCGTATTTGCTGAGTAGTTCTTCCACTGTCGTGGCTACGATAACATTTTGGTACTCGACTGCGTCTACCAGGGCATACTCTTTGACCAAGCCAGCATTGTCCTTCAAGCCCATGATGTAGAGAGGCTTGTCATTGAGGTTGATGAGGATTGGGAAGGTTGCCTTGTAGGATTTCTCTTGGACAGCACCTTCGGCTGATTCACGTGCTGATTCTTCGGTCGCAGAAGCCAAGCTGTACTTCGTAATTTCTCCTGTCCGCATATTTTCAAGGATGAAACCAAGATTACTTTCATCTGCATTGGCTGACGTCACACCTGTGTAGAGATAAATGTCATTTCCGATAGACAAGTAATTATAGCCCTTGGTAGTCTGGGTCACGTTTTTCTTAGAAATCATGGCATTCCAGAAACCGTCCTTGTACTTGCCATTATAATTGATTTGCTCGATGGTTTCCTCAGCTGGATAAACTCTGTCCACCCATTCTGGAACATCTGCCAAGCTGTATTCTTTGGTTTCTCCATTTGTGGCATCCAAGATAATGACTGAAACAGGACGAGGAACCGCTAAACCAAATTGCTTTTGGTAAACTGTTGCCACATAGAAAGGATTGCCCTCATCGTCCACCTCGAAGGATGGAGTCTTGAATATTTTGGTTGGGTACTTCAAGCGCAGGTGGCGTTTGACATCACGGTTAAAATACTCCGAATCCGAATACTTGATTGGTGTCTTCAAATCCACCAAATCCGCATTTCCAGTTACCATGTCCACCTTGATATACTCGCCGATTCCCTTGGCTTGATTGTTAAACCATTTGATAGGATCTGCATATTCTAGCGGCGTCACTCGATAAGGTTTCCCATCAATCGTCAATTGAGTATAGGTATCTGCCGCCACGTACTGTGACACCTTATCTGTTAGTGAACCCAAGTAGCGGTCCCCAATTTTCTCAGCAGTACTTCTATCTAAGATGGGAACCTTACTGGTGTCACTCTTAGGAAATTCAGTAAAGTCTTTTTCCGTAACCGTAACTACATTGGCATAATTTTTAGCCTGAAAAATGCTGGAAGTCACTAAGGAAACCAAAGCTGCCAGGAGCAGAATTCCTCCAATAAAAGCTACAAGGATTTTCCCTAACCGATTGATTTTGAAACCCTCTAGATTTAAGGCAGCTTCCGCCTTACCGTGACGCACATGAACTGTTTTGACCAGATTGATTCCCTTGCCAAAGCCAAATAAGACTGCCACAACCAGCAAATGTCCACAGAGGAAAAAGAGAAATTCCCAGCTGGTCAGATTAAGAGGCGGTAAAAAGATATACCAGGTCGTTGCGATAAAAATAAGTTCAAAGATTATCCGTTTCATTTACTTTCCTCCTAAATGATTCGTCCTTCCAAATGATCCAGTTCATGCTGGCAAATCTGAGCTGGGAAGCCTGTCAAGGTAATGGTCTGTTCCTGCCATTTGCTGTCACGATAGGAAACAGTTATAGTTTCATAACGCTTAGTTGGTCTCACACCTACCAAGGACAAACAGCCTTCTTCTGTCTCATAATGTCCTGAAAAAGACTTGAGAACAGGATTAAACATAACCACAGGAACCAAGCCCAGATTAAAGATAATCACGCGCTTCTGCACCCCAATCATATTGGCAGCCAGACCAACACAGGTCTCACGATTTGCTAAGAGCGTATCCTGTAAATCTCTAGCAAGATACAGATCTTCCTGACTTGCCGGCTGAGACACCTGAGATAAAAACAAAACATCCTTCACAATTTGCTTTTCCACTTCCTCGCACTCCCCTTACTTTTTACTATATTATAGCAATTATAGCACAAAAGCCGATAACTGCAAGCCCTTTCCCTCAACTGTAGCAAAAAGCCATCCGAAGATGACTTTTTACTACTTAATTTCTTTATAAGTTACTTCCATACCGCGCTTAACAGCTGGACGGTTGGCAATTTTTTCTGCCCAGTTTACTAGATTTTGATAACTTGAGGCATCTAAGAATTTTGCAGAACCTTGATAAAGTTTTCCTTGAACTAACTGTCCATACCAAGACCAGATAGCAATATCTGCAATCGTATAGTCATTGCCTGCAATATAAGGCTTCTTAGCCAATTCCTTATCTAATAAATCCAACTGGCGTTTCACTTCCATCGTAAAACGATTAATTGGATATTCCAATTTTTCAGGGGCATAATTAAAGAAATGTCCAAATCCTCCACCTAGAAAAGGTGCTGCACCTGCTTGCCAGAATAGCCAATTCAAAACTTCTACCTTTTCCACAGGATTGCTTGGTAAAAAGGCTCCAAATTTCTCAGAAAGGTACAGAAGAATATGAGCAGACTCAAAGACTCTTACTTCTTCAGTACCTGACTGGTCCAACAAGGCTGGAATCTTTGAATTTGGATTGAGCTTTACAAAGTCGGAACCGAATTGATCCCCATCCATGATAGCAATCTTATACAAGTCGTAAACCGCTTGCTCAAAACCAGCTTCTAGTAATTCTTCCAATAAGATAGTGACCTTCACACCATTTGGTGTTCCCAGTGAATAAAGCTGAAAAGGTTGTTCTCCTTTTGGTAAGTCTTGTTCGAAACGGGCACCTGCTGTTGGTCTATTTAATCCTGTAAAAGCTCCTTGATTACTAGCTTCATCCTGCCATACGGTCGGTAATTGATAAGCTGACATCAGAAACCTCCCTTAAATCGCATTCTTATCAAAACCGAGTTTGCGTTGAACAAACTTAACAATTTCGACGATAATAATCATTGAGAAACTTCCTGCCATAACAATTGCCCATTGTGATAAGTCTAGTTTGGTTACGTGGAAGATTCCTTCAAGCGGTTCTACAACGATTGTTGCCATGAGAAGGATAAAGGATACCAAGATGGACCAGTTGAAGGTCTTAGACTTGAATGGGCCAACTGTCAAGATGGATTGGTAAACAGATTTGACATTGTAGGCATGGAAGAGCTGAATCAAACCAAGGGTTGCAAAGGCCATAGTAAGGGCATCTGCATGAATGGCATGATTGTCACCCACATGAACTGGGTAAGCAATCGCAAGACCATAAACACTCATAACAATAGCTGCTTGGAGTACTCCTTGATAGATGATAGAACTGAAAACACCACCTGAGAAGAAGCTAGCCTTGCGTCCACGCGGTTTGTGGGTCATAACACCTGGCTCAGCAGGTTCAACACCTAGAGCGATAGCTGGGAAAGTATCCGTTACCAAGTTGATCCACAAAAGATGAACTGGCTGCAAAACGTCCCAACCAAACAAGGTTGATAGGAAGATAGTTAATACTTCAGCAGTATTGGCAGAAAGTAGGTACTGAATAGTCTTTTGAATATTTGAGAAGACCTTACGTCCTTCTTCCACTGCAACGATAATAGTCGCAAAGTTATCATCTGCAAGAATCATGTCAGAAGCCCCCTTAGAAACCTCTGTACCAGTGATCCCCATACCGATACCGATATCTGCTGTTTTCAGAGCTGGGGCGTCATTGACCCCGTCACCTGTCATGGCAACGACCTTACCTTGTTTTTGCCATGCCTTGACAATACGAACCTTGTGTTCTGGAGACACACGGGCATAAACAGAGTATTGACCAACTACTTTTTCAAAGTCTTCATCTGACAGTTCATTGAGTTCAGCACCAGTTAAAACGTGACCTTCTGTATCGTTTGCATCAATAATGCCCAAACGTTTGGCAATAGCTTCTGCTGTGTCTTGGTGGTCACCTGTAATCATGATCGGACGAATTCCCGCTTCCTTGGCCACTCGAACAGCTTCAGCAGCTTCAGGACGTTCAGGGTCAATCATTCCAATCAAACCAGTGAAGATTAAATCATTTTCAAGCTCCTCAGAAGTAAGATTTTCTGGAATGCTATCGATAATCTTATAAGCACCTGCAAGGACACGCAAGGCTTGGTGGGCCATTTCAGAATTGTTGGTATGAATGAGGTTTGTAACCTTCTCATCAATCGGAGCGATATCCCCAGCCTTATCACGAAGAACACAACGTTTCAAAAGTTGGTCTGGAGCACCCTTGACCGCTACAAGGAATTTACCATCTGGCAATGGGTGAACCGTTGACATGAGCTTACGATCAGAGTCAAATGGCAACTCAGCCACACGTGGATATTTCTCTAAGAAACCTTTGACATCGTAACCCTTGTCCAAGGCATACTGGATAAAGGCTGTTTCAGTTGGGTCCCCAATCAGGTTACCTTCCACATCAATTTTCGTATCATTGGCCAAGACAACTGAACGAAGAAGAGGCATTTCAAGACCTAGTTCAATGTCATCAGCTGAGTCATGTAGAACCGCATCGTAGAAGACTTTTTCGACTGTCATCTTGTTCATGGTCAGTGTACCAGTCTTATCAGAAGCGATGATTTCTGTTGAACCGAGGGTTTCAACTGCTGGCAACTTACGAACGATAGAGTTTCGTTTAGCCAAAACTTGAGTACCAAGGGCAAGAACGATGGTTACGATAGCTGGAAGTCCTTCTGGAATGGCTGCAACGGCAAGCGCAACAGAGGTCATCAACTCACCAAGTGGATCTTTACCTTGGATAAAGACACCCACTACAAAAGTAACAAGAGCAATAACCAAGATAGCATAAGTCAAGACCTTAGAAAGGTTGTTCAAGTTTTGTTTGAGGGGTGTATCTGTCTCATCAGCGTCTTGAAGCATACCAGCAATGTGACCGACTTCAGTATACATACCTGTATTGACAACAACACCCATTCCACGACCATAGGTCACGTTTGAGTTTTGGAAGGCCATGTTGACACGGTCACCAATACCAGCATATGCAGCAAGCTCGACTGTCAAGTCTTTTTCGACTGGCACAGACTCGCCTGTCAAGGCAGCTTCTTCAATTTTAAGAGAGTTGGCTTCTAGCAAACGTAGGTCCGCTGGTACCACATCACCTGCTTCAAGAGCAACAATATCTCCAGGCACCAATTCTTTTGAATCAATCTCTGCCATGTGGCCATCACGAAGAACGCGAGCAGCTGGACTTGACATAGATTTAAGGGCTTCGATGGCTTCTTCTGCTTTTCCTTCTTGGTAAACACCAAAGGCAGCGTTGATAATAACCACTGCTAGGATAATAATGGCATCTGCAATATCTTCCCCACCAGAGGTCACGACTGACAAGATAGCTGCCGCAACTAGGATGATAATCATCAAATCCTTAAACTGTTCGATGAATTTGACCAGGATTGATCGTTTCTCGCCTTCTTCGAGTTCATTGTGGCCAAATTCAGCAAGGCGTTTTTCTGCCTCGCTTGATGACAAACCTTGCTCGGTCGCATCCACAGCCTTCAAGACCTCTTCAGGACTTTGAGTGTAAAACGCTTGGCGTTTTTGTTCTTTTGACATGTGTCTCCTCCTTGACATTGTGTGCAAAACAGACTCTCTTTTCCTCATCGTATCTTTTCACGACAAACAAAAAGAGACCTGTTAATCATAACAAGTCTCGCTGTTTAAGATAGGGCCGGAAAGCATACTTTTCAGTATAAAATTCGGAATGACGACACTATCACAGGTTTCTGCCAGCTACTCCCTTGAGTAGTACTATTATACCAAATTTTGAAAAGTTTTCAAAGAGTAAAGATTCTATAAAATGCTATCCTTATCAAAAGTACGTTCACTAATAATATATCTAGGACGATGTTTCGTTTCTAGGTAAATCTTTCCAATATACTCACCAATTACTCCCAAACTAATCAATTGTACTCCGCCAAGTAAACTAACTATTGCATAGGTGCTTGCCCAACCAGCCACAACCGTACCAGCAAACTTACTCCATATAACCCAAATAATTAACAGAAAACTAAAGAGTGACGTCAAAACACCAAGACTTGTAATCAAACGAATCGGTTTGATTGATAAACTGGTAATACCATCCATAGCTAAACCAAGCATTTTAGATAGTGGATAATGACTCTCACCAGCAATTCGTTCATGGCGCTTATATAAAACGTAAGAATATTTAAAACCAACTAAAGGCATTAAACCACGAAGAAATAGATTCACTTCAGTGAATTTTTCTAATTCCTTCAAAAATCTTTTAGAAACCAAGCGATAATCAGCATGATTAAAAACAACTTCTGCTCCAAATAGGTGTAACACTTTATAAAAACCTTCGGCTGTAATTCGTTTAAAAGCAGAGTCCGTATCACGGTTATCACGTACACCGTATACAATTTCAGAACCACTTTTATATTCTTCAATCATCTTATCCATGCAGTTAATATCATCCTGTCCATCGACATCAATGGTAATGACAATATCAGCAAACTGAATAGCTTCATACATCCCTGCAAGGACACTACTTTGATGACCCCTATTACGACTTTGTGATACACCAACCACAGAAGAGATGGATTTAGCATAACTTTCTATCAGTTCCCAAGTCCGATCCTTACTTCCATCATTTACATACATGATTTTACTATGGGGATGTATTTCTTCTTTCTTTACTAATTGTTCAATTTTTTCAACGAACATTGGATTAGTATGTGGTAGGACCTGCTCTTCGTTGTAACACGGAATAACTATATATAAAATTGGATTATTTCTACTCATCATTCTTCTCCTAATCTTTTTACCCCAAAAGGAAAGTTGGTTCCCCTAAATATCCTGACTATCAATTCACAACCCAAAATTGTTAATATAACTACAAAAACTGTCGTTATATATTGGTTGACAAAAATTCCAGTATATCTAAAAGACAATTCTTTGAGTAATTTTTCTACTAATACCAGAACTATCGGAGAATGCACTCCATAATAAATTAATGTTTTTTGTCCGATTGATTTCATAATGGAACTCTCTGGAAGTGTTTTAAAAAATATGAGAACGCTCCAAATTCCTGAAATAGCTGCCAAGTAAAATAAGAAATGATTCCCAATTTGCTGATAATACAAATCAACAATTTGATAGCCACTCACTCGATAGTTTAGTTTACTACTATAATTGGTAAGAATAAGTCCAACCGGTAAAAAGTAAATTGAAAAATACTTTTCTAATTGGTGTAAATGATTCTTAGTGCATACTCCCAGCAAGATGAAAATCAGAGCAACAGGAACTAAATCAATATTCCAAATTACATAGTACTCCCTCTCATATACCTTCTGTCCGAGATAGACTAAAACCAAGAGAGATAGGATTATTATCATCCACTGGCTCAAATTCCATCTTCTCTTTAAAATAAAGTAACTGAAAACATGAGCCAAAAACATCACATTCAAAAACCATAATTGAAAATAAATATGCAAACGATCTGAAATCAGTAACTGTTTTATAAAATGAAGAATATCAAAACTCAGAACCTGATCAGGGTACATGACAAAAAGTTGAAATAGAAAAACAAAACCATTTAGCAAGAAAAAAGGAATAACTAAACTCTTTACCTTATTTAAACAATAGCCTGAGAAGGTTTCGTATTTTCTAACATTCAAAGTAAAACCAGATAAGAAAAAGAACAACGGTATGTGGAATGAATAGAGAAGCAACTTTGCATTATTTGGAACGAAGCTACTATGTCCAATGATAACTAATATAATTGCTAAACCTTTAGACATATCTATGTAACCAATTCGGTTCTTCATACTATCCTCCTGTTCCTAATTTTAAACGATAAATGCTCATATCTGAAGTGACAGATTCAACTTCCTCAAAGTAAACATCCTTCTGATAATGTTCTTTCATAATTTTTTTAACACTATACATATTCCCTGAGGAAGTGGACCAAAAGAAGAGAATATTCTGATTATTGATTGCGGAAGACAACAGATTTTCAGATTCTTCAACTCCGTATCGCTTCATTTGTTGATAATAATGAGGAGAAAAAGTTTGCCAATTTCCTAATGTAGTTGTATTTGTCACTAACTGATTGGGTCTTAATTTAAAAGTTGACAATGTAGGCTGTGAAGAAACCAAAGTGCCATATCCACCGAAAACAATAAGTTTATCCGAATTACTCTGTACAAGATTTTGGTACTCTGAGACTACTGACGATTGAATATAGGGAAACCAATACAGTTCTTGTCCAAGCTGATTTATCCATACTGCTCCTCCTATCATTCCCATTATTTGTAAGCTAAGGAACACCTTCCTCTTATCAAATAAACGTCTTTTTTCATAAAATGATCGAGCATAAAAAATAAATACTAATAAGAAACATACTATTAGAGGGATATATACGCGCTCTACTACCCTCTGTCTAACAAAGAGAGCTCCAATTAAAAGTAATGGGGAAATCGGTACAAACCATCCGTATAGCTTCTTCGGCTTAAAAATCAAAAACCAACTAATCAGTATTAAAGAGAAGGTTGTCAGAATACTATTCTTAAAAAAATCTGATATCATCTGAGGCAGATTAAACGAGTATTTCTCTGAAAGTGAACGAACAGATTGGATGTTTGTTAAAAGAGTATTGCTTAAGGCTTTTTTTTCAGCAAATAACCAATAGGTGGAGACATTCAAATCATTCTCACTTACTCCCAAAGCTTCAAATTCATTCGCATGTCTTTGATAATCAATAGCAGGATAATCTCTCAAATTCGTACTTAGAGCATTCCATGTCAAATACTCCTGTACATCAGCTTTCCCTAGTATATATAGTTTATTGGAAGCAAAAATCAGTAAAATGACGCTAAATAATAAAACAATTTCTTTTCTTTTTTTAGAAGATATCCACTCGAAGAGCAGAAACGGTAATAAAAGTAAGATAAAACTAGATATTATTTGTGGTCTAATTGATAAACCAATGAACAATAATAATAGTCCTGAAATGTACTTTTTATCAAATAGTAAAAAAGTAGCCGCTGTAGCTGACAAATATGCAATAACAGAAAAAGAAAAATATTTAATAAGTATCAATTGAGCTATAAACACTATTGGAATCAAAAAATACATTTTTTTCTTATAAAAAAAGATTGCATAGACACCAAAACTAATACAGTAAATACTAACTAAAAAACAAAAATAAATATTCCAATTTGTAAAAATTTGTTGCAATAAAACTAAACTGGAAGATAACAGAATTCCCATATAAGGTAATAACATATTTTCCCCAGATAATATGGTTTGATTTACCATGATATCATCTACAACAGGATATTCAAAACCTCTCATTGATATATATAAATAAAAAAATAAAAATGGCAAAAATAAAAAACTTAAGTTAAGTAGCCTACTGACCATATTATTATTTATCATTACAAGCTCTCTTTCGAATAAACATTACCCTTCAATTCTACCACATTTCCTTATAAAAAACTAGCTCACCTCCAACCTTGTAAGCCTATATCGTTTGAATTTTCCCTTGAAAACCAGTATAATGGTAGAATGCTATGTGACTAGAAAGGAAGCCCGATGAACCAATCCATGTCAAATCTCAAATTGGCAGAACGTGGAGCCATTATCAGTATTTCAACCTACCTGCTCTTGTCTGCAGCAAAATTAGCAACTGGCCACCTCCTACATTCTTCCAGTTTGGTAGCGGATGGTTTTAACAACGTATCCGATATTATCGGAAATGTGGCCCTCTTGATCGGGATTCGGATGGCGCGCCAACCGGCAGACCGTGACCACCGCTTTGGTCACTGGAAAATTGAAGATTTGGCTAGTTTGATTACTTCCATCATCATGTTCTATGTTGGTTTTGACGTGCTTCGTGACACTATTCAGAAAATTCTCAGTCGGGAAGAAACGGTCATTGATCCTCTGGGTGCAACTCTAGGAATCATTTCTGCCACAATTATGTTTGTGGTCTATCTCTACAATACTCGCCTTAGTAAGAAATCTAACTCCAAGGCACTGAAGGCCGCTACTAAGGACAATCTTTCCGATGCTGTTACTTCACTTGGCACCACCATTGCCATCCTAGCTAGCAGTTTTAATTATCCGATTGTAGATAAACTGGTCGCTATCATCATCACTTTCTTTATTTTGAAGACTGCCTATGATATTTTCATCGAGTCTTCCTTTAGTCTTTCAGATGGTTTCGACGACCGTCTGCTTGAGGACTATCAAAAGGCTATCATGGAAATTCCCAAAATCAGCAAGGTTAAGTCCCAAAGAGGGCGCACCTACGGTAGCAATATTTACCTTGATATTACGCTAGAAATGAATCCTGACTTGTCTGTTTTTGAAAGTCACGAGATTGCGGATCAGGTCGAGTCTATGCTGGAAGAGCGTTTTGGAGTCTTTGATACCGATGTCCATATCGAGCCAGCACCTATACCTGAGGATGAGATTTTAGACAATGTCTATAAAAAATTGCTCATGCGTGAACAATTGATTGACCAAGGAAATCAACTGGAAGAACTCTTGGCTGACGATTTTATCTATATTCGTCAAGATGGAGAGCAAATAGATAAAGAAGCTTATAAGGCTGAAAAAGAGTTGAATTCTGCTATCAAGGATATTCAGATCACTTCCATCAGTCAGAAAACCAAACTCATCTGCTATGAGTTAGATGGTATCGTCCATACCAGTATCTGGCGTCGCCATGAAACTTGGCAAAATATCTTTCATCAAGAAACCAAAAAAGAATAGAGAAATCCTGTCATGAGACGGGATTTTTCTATTCTTCTAGCTATCAAAGTCACTTAGATACTCATAGCGTTCGTATTTTTCAAGGAGTGCTTCGTTTTTCTCATCCAGTTCTTTTTGAAGAGTCGCTAGCTTACCAAAGTCAGAGCCATTGGCCTGCATCTCCGCTTCAATAGCAGCAATACGATTTTCCAAGGCTTCAATATCGTCTTCAATGCTTGCCCACTCCTGCTTTTCTTGGTAGGTCATGCGTTTCTTGTCTTCTCGAACTTTGACTACTTTTTCCTTTTCAGCCTTTTGCACTTGATTGGCCATCTCTGTTTCAAAGGTTTTTTCATCAAGATAGTCCGTGTAATGACCAAAGAAAGGACGAATCTTGCCATCCTCAAAAGCGAGAATTTTGGTCGCTACCTTATCCAAGAAATAGCGGTCGTGGCTAACTGTCAAGACAGGTCCTGCAAAGCCTTGCAAGAAATTCTCCAATACTGTCAAAGTCGCAATATCTAAGTCATTTGTCGGTTCGTCCAAGAGAAGAACATTTGGTTTTTCCAAGAGCAGTTTGAGGAGATAAAGACGTTTTTTCTCTCCCCCAGACAATTTCTCAATCAAGGTTCCATGCGTCGAACGTGGGAAAAGGAACTGCTCCAGCAGCTCTGCAATCGAAGTCGTAGAACCCCCATTGGTCTTGACCTCCTCTGCCACTTCCTGCAGGTAATTGATAACTCGCTTGCTTTCATCCAAGCCCTCGATTTGCTGAGAGAAATAGGCGATACGAACGGTTTCCCCAATCACAACTTGTCCTGCTGTCGGCTCAAGACTTCCTGCAATCAAGTTGAGCAGGGTTGATTTTCCAACACCGTTGTCCCCAACGATTCCGATACGGTCTTTGGCCTGCACCAAGAGATTAAAATCTTGCAAAATAGGCTTGTTTTCATAGGCAAAGGAAACATCCTGAAACTCGATGACTTTTTTACCAATACGACTGGTTTCAAAGTTCATGGTCAAATCTGTTTCAGCAACGCCGCCTGAAACTTCTTTTTTCAAATCGTGGAAACGATTGATACGGGCTTGTTGCTTGGTCGCACGCGCCTGCGGTTGTCTGCGCATCCAGGCCAATTCTTGCTTATAAAGTTGTTCTTTTTTGTGGAGAAGAGCCGCATCACGCTCATCTTGTTCCGCCTTTAGGCGAACATAGTCCTGATAATTCCCTTGATACTCTGTCAAGCCTGCGCGATCCAACTCGAAAATACGTGTTGATAAAGCGTCTAGGAAATAACGATCATGGGTGATAAAAAGGACGGTTTTCTTAGAATTTTTCAAAAAGAGGGTCAGCCACTCGATGGTTGCAATGTCCAGATGGTTGGTCGGCTCATCCAGTAGTAAGAGGTCGTGGTTGCCAAGTAAGACTTGCGCTAACTGTACCCTTCTTCTCAGACCACCTGACAATTCCCCAACAGTAGTTGATAAGTCCTGAATACCCAATTTGCTAAGAACGGTCTTGACCTGACTCTCAATTTCCCAAGCTTGGAGAGAGTCCATTTCCGCCATGACCCGTTCCAAACGCGCCTGCTTGTCCTCACTGTAGTTGAGCATGATCAATTCATACTCACGAATGAGCTGGATTTCCTTGAGGTCGCTGGATAGGACTGTATCCAAGACAGTCTTGCTATCATCAAAATCAGGGTCCTGAGTCAAGTAACCAATCTGGTAATCATTCTTAGCCGAAAAGGGACTAACATCCCCATCAAAGCCAGAAACGCCAGAAAGAACATCTAAAAGGGTGGTCTTCCCCGTTCCATTGACACCAATCAGACCAATTCTATCCAAATCATGGATGATAAAGGAAATATCCTTAAAAACGGTCTTGTCACCGACGGATTTACTTAGTTTTTCAACAATAAAATCACTCATTTTTTCTCCCCCAGGTAAGCATGGATTGCTTGACGATCATTTTCCAATTCTCCATCGACAATGGCATACTCAATCTCTGTTAAAATCTCTCCTAAGTCAGGCCCTGGCTGATAGCCATATTCCTTAATCAAAATACCACCATTAATCTGAATTTCTTTCTTGTCATGAATGGTCAGACTCTGGTAGGTTGCTGTGACGGCTTGTGGATTAACTTCTTTTCCTTGAGCCTGACGAAGATTTTCAGCTTGTAAAAGCAAATCCAAGTCAAAGCGGTAACAATCACGCTTGCTCAATTCTCCCTTTTCACGCAGAGCCAAAATAGTCAGCAAATCCTGAACCTGCTTAGCAAACTGGCGTGAGGTCTTCCAAGCCTTCAAAAATGCCTGCACATTTTCAATCTCCAAAGCCCACAAAAGAGCTGCCCAGGCTTGTTCAGAGGATTCAAAAGTAAAATCAGTCTCCAAATCAAACAGTCTGTTGAGCTTGTCCTGGCTAGATGCCATATCAGGGAGATAATCATGAGCTTGACTCTCAATCATGGAAGACAAGCCCCTTCTCCAAAATGGAGCCAACAAAAGTTTATCAAACTCAACAAAAGTACGCTCTACAGAAATTTTCTCCAAAAGTGGCGTCAAGTTCTTCATTGCTTTAAACGTTTCTGTCTCAAGTTCAAAGCCAAGACTGGCCTGAAAACGGAAGCCACGCATAATACGCAAAGCATCTTCGTTGAAACGCTCACTAGCCACTCCAACTGCTCGCAAGACTTGCTTTTCCAAATCCTCTACACCATGAAACAAGTCAACGATTTCCCCTGTCTCATCCAAGGCAAAGGCGTTGACTGTAAAATCACGACGCTTGAGGTCTTCTTCTAGCGAACGCACAAAGGAAACCGCACTAGGCCTACGATAGTCCACATAGACATCCTCTGTCCGAAAAGTAGTCACCTCATACTCCTCGTCTCCATATAAGACCAAGACAGTTCCATGTTCAATTCCGATATCGGCTGTTCGTGGGAAAATCTGCTTGGTCTCTTCAGGATAAGAAGACGTCGCTATATCCACATCGTGGATGGGACGATTGAGAAGGGCATCTCGAACAGAGCCTCCAACAAAATAAGCATCAAAGCCTGCTTCTTTAATTTTTTCTAATACTGGTAAAGCCTTCTGAAATTCAGAAGGCATTTTCGTTAATCTCATAATAAGTGTTCTAATCCATAGACAAGCTCATGACGCTTGACAACTTCTTTAATTCCCAAATTCACTCCTGTCATGAAGGAGCTGCGATCATAGGAGTCATGACGGAGGGTCAATCCTTCTCCCTGATTGCCAAAGATGACTTCCTGATGGGCTACTAAGCCTGGCAAACGAACTGAGTGGATGCGCATGCCATCAAAATCAGCACCACGGGCACCTGCAATCAATTCTTCCTCATCAGGCGCACCTTGCTGGATAGACTCTCGAACTTCCGCCATCAACTCAGCTGTTTTAATGGCTGTTCCACTAGGAGCATCCTTTTTCTTGTCATGATGGAGCTCAATAATCTCCACATTTGGGAAATATTTAGCCGCCTGCGTCGCAAATTGCATAAGCAAGACAGCACCCAGGGCAAAGTTAGGGGCAATCAAACCACCCAAATCTTGGGCACGGGAAAATGCTTTTAGTTCTGCAATTTCTTCACTAGTAAAGCCAGTCGTTCCAACTACTGGAGCAAAGCCATTTTCAAGAGCAAAGCGTGTATTTTCATAGGCAACAGTTGGAGTAGTAAAATCTACCCAGACATCCGCTTCAAAGCCTGCTAAATCAGCCTTATTCTTGAAAACAGGAATTCCTTGCCATTCTGATTCAGACTCAAAGGGATCCAAAACTGCTACCAAGTCCAAATCTGGATCAGCCAAGACCATCTGACAAGCAGCCTGGCCCATCTTTCCCTTAAAACCAGCAATAATTACTCGAATACTCATCTCTACTCCTATTTAAGATACAAAGCCTGTAGGAACACAAAGTGAAAATAGGAGTTCTGATCAAGGAGCGTCTACTCCTTGGAAGAACTATCTTTTTCACACGGGGTTCCAGGCGTGTTCAACTGCTAACTTCTTAACTAGTCTAAAAGTGCCAACTAAATCACTGGAATATAACCCAGAGCAATACTTCCTGCTCCTAGGTGAGTTCCAATGACACTACCAAATGTAGCTAGTGAAATATCCGTACCCACTCCAGATTCAAGCAAGTGTTGACGCAATTCTTCAGCCTTTTCAGGAGCATTTCCATGAATGACAATGACCCGATATTGGCCTGAAGCTGTTGTTTCCTTGATAATCTCAATTAAGCGCTTGGTTGCTTTCTTTTCAGTACGAACTTTTTCGTAAACCTCAATCACACCTTGGTCATTGAAATAAAGGATTGGCTTAATGCTAAGCAAATTGCCCAAAATAGCAGCCCCATTTGAAAGGCGTCCACCTTTCACCAAATGGTCCAAGTCATCTACCATGATAAAGGCTGACGTACGGCTGATTTGAATGGCTAGCTTATCCTGAATAATGGCAAAATCATCGCCCTGGTCTCGCCAGTTAAAGACACTTTCAACCATAATACCCAGCGGAGCACTTGTAATCAAGGTGTCTGGGAAAGCAATGGTCAAGCCCTCATAATCATCCACCATATACTGGATATTTTGGTAAAAACCTGAAATTCCAGAAGATAGGAAAAGCCCCAAGGCATGGGTATAGCCTTGTTCTTTGAGCGAAGTTAAGATTTCATCTAACTTGGCAATGCTTGGTTGACTGGTCTTAGGCAATTCAGAAGCCTGAGCCATTTTTTGATAAAATTCCTCGGCAGTCAGATTGATGCCTTCAACATACTCCTCACCATCAATATTGACAGGAATATCCAAGACAAACAAATCTTCTCTCTGCAAGGTCTCTGTACTGAGAAAGGCAGAGGAATCTGTAATAACAGCTAGTTTCATATTAGAACTCCAAATTGATTCCTGGTAAATCTAATGCAATTTCAGTCACTTCATAAGTCAAACGATTGAGCATATTCAAACATGGACGAGCCAAAGTTTCCACTTCTTCTTGGCTCAATTCACTTGGTTCATTGACAATACGACCATCGATATGGTTCACCTGTGAAATGGTTCCACTAATGACAAACTTATCAAATACAATCATAAAACTCAAGACGACAATTAAGGAAGTCACTTGATTTTCTTGGTCATGTTGAAGCAATTGGAAGTTCACATCTACCTTGGTTTCAGGAGCTCCATTTTCATTTTCCCATTCAAAATTACGCGCATCAAAATGATACTGACTAACAAATTCTTGTTCACGTTTAAGATTCATGTCTCTCTCCCTTAGCTACAATATTATAAGCTATTGTACCATAAATTTTTATTTTCATCTAGTTTTCTAGGATTTAGTCAATCCCAATTTCAGCTCGAACTACATCAGCGATGGTATCAACATAGTAGTCCACTTCTTCTGTTGTAGGCGCTTCTGCCATAACACGTAAGAGGGGCTCTGTTCCACTTGGGCGAACAAGGATACGGCCATTTCCTGCCATTTCTTCTTCCATCTTCTCAATGATGGCCTTGATAGCTGGCACTTCCATGGCATTTTCCTTCATGGCATTTTCCACTCGGATATTGACTAATTTTTGTGGATAGATGGTTACTTCTGCGGCCAGCTCTGACAAGCTCTTACCAGTTTCTTTCATGATTTTCGTCAATTGGACTGCAGATAATTGACCATCACCTGTGGTATTGTAATCCATCAAGATAACGTGACCAGATTGTTCACCACCAAGATTGTAGCCTGATTTTCTCATTTCTTCAACAACATAGCGGTCGCCAACTGCAGTGACTGCCTTGTTAATGCCTTCGCGGTCCAAGGCTTTGTGGAAACCAAGGTTAGACATAACGGTTGTCACAATTGTATTTTGGGCCAATTGTCCTTTTTCAGAAAGGTATTTCCCAATGATGTACATAATCTTGTCACCATCAACGATGTCGCCATTCTCATCAACCGCAATCAAACGGTCACTGTCTCCGTCAAAGGCCAAACCGATAGCTGCACCGCTTTCTTTGACCACTTCTTGAAGGGCTTCTGGGTGTGTAGAACCAACATTGAGGTTAATGTTAAGACCATCTGGTGTTTCCCCGATAACCGTCAATTGGGCACCAAGGGCTGCAAAGATTTGACGGGCACTTGTAGACGCTGCACCATTGGCTGTATCCAAGGCAACCTTCATTCCTTCAAGGGGAGTTCCAGTTGAAACCAGATAGCTTTCATACTTACGCAAACCTTCTGGATAATCTACCAAAGTTCCCAAACCTTCTGCACTTGGACGAGGAAGAGTATCTTCCGCAGCATCTAGCAAGGCTTCAATTTCCGCTTCTTTTTCATCATCTAGTTTGAAGCCATCACCACCAAAGAACTTGATTCCATTATCAAGGGCTGGATTATGGCTAGCAGAAATCATGACACCTGCACTTGCTCCTTCAGTTTTGACCAAGTAAGCTACTGCTGGTGTTGCCAGAACGCCTAGTTTGTATACGTGAATCCCAACTGAAAGAAGACCAGCTACCAAGGCAGATTCTAGCATTTCTCCTGAAATACGTGTATCACGTCCTACAAAGACTTTCGGCGCTTCCGTTTCATGTTGACTAAGAACATAGCCTCCAAAACGTCCTAATTTAAAAGCCAATTCTGGCGTTAGTTCTACGTTAGCTTCTCCACGGACTCCATCAGTCCCAAAATATTTACCCATTTTTATAAAATCCTTTTTCTATTTTTAATTCGTTTTTGAACTAGTTGCTTTCGTTGACGAAGACGTCTCCGACGAACTGCTTGTGCTTGAACTTGGTGATACTGGTTTTGTAGTCACCTTCATTGTTGTATCAAACGGAGTGATTACTACTGGTAAGACAACCCCGTTGCGGTCGATTGCCTGCAAAGGTACTGAACCACTATAATTACCTGTTATGCGTTCGCTGGTTGGTAAAAGCGCAATAACTTTGTCAATCTTAGCTAATGTTTCCTGGTCAGTCGTAACCGAAACTCGTTCATTTGATACGGTTACACTATCAATTTGTAGCTTGGGATCAACCTGGCTTTGGTCAACTTGTGGCACAACAAGCATCCCATCTCGTTTAACCTTCTTCCCAACTTTCACTGTTATCTTTTGAGGCGTTGCCACAGCGGTCAATCCACTAGGAAGATTTTCAATGTTTAAAGGAACTTCAATCGTTCCAATACTAACATCTGTCAAATCCGCTGTCACCTTGAACTTACGAGTACTTTCCTGCATTTCGCTTGCCAAGGTCACACGATTGGCTCCTGTCAGCACAACAGAAACCTCTGATGCAAATCCGCTAATAAAATACTGGTCATCATCATAGTGAATATCGATGGGAATATTTGCTATCGTATTGGTGTAGGTTTCCGATTTTACCTGCCTTGCGGTATTGCTATTTTGAAAGTTGGTCGACGTTGCATAAATGAATAAGACACAAGCAAAAAAGAGAGATGAAATGATATATAGACTATTTTTTCTCATATTTCCAACCTCCTAGCAAACGGTCCTTGAAACTGACTTTTTCCTCAACTGCTGGCAAAAGAAGAGTTCGTAGCTCTGCTTCAAATTCTTCAAGAGTCAAATCATGCTTGAAGACACCATTGTAGGTAATAGAGATACCACCTGTTTCCTCTGAGACGATGAAAGTCAAGGCATCAGATACTTCTGATAAACCGATAGCCGCCCGGTGTCTGGTTCCAAATTCCTTGGAAATCCCTGTACTTTCTGTCAAGGGCAAATAGGCAGAAGTCACCGCAATCCGATTTTCTCTGATAATCACAGCTCCATCATGTAGGGGGGTGTTGGGAATAAAAATATTGATGAGGAGTTCTGCCGAAATTTTGGCATCCAAAGGAATTCCTGTCGCAATATATTCTTGCAAGGTCCGAACCCGTTGAATGGCAACCAGAGCACCAATCTTACGAGGACTCATATATTCAACTGACTTAACAAAAGCACGAATCATTTTCTCTTCCGCACTAATTTGACTAGTAGAAAAAAAATCTGTCGCCCTTCCCAAGCGTTCCAAACCAGTCCGAATCTCTGGAGAGAAGATAACAACCGCAGCAATAACTCCATAGGTGATAATCTGATTAATCAACCAAGAAATCGTTGTTAAACCAAGAATATTGGCCACAACCTGGGCTAATACAAAGATCAGGACCCCACGCACCAAAATCATAATCTTGGTACCAGCTATCGCTTTTGTAAAACGATACAAAACATAGGTCACAATCAAAATATCAAACAGATTGACGGCAATACTCCAAGGACTAGAAAACAAGCTAGTCCAATATTGCAGGTTGGATAATTGTTGAAAGTTCATCTGCTGTCTCCTCTCTGTCCAAACACGTTCCTTTCTATTATACCATTTTTCTAGCATTTTTTTCCCTATCCTACTTCATTTTAAATTAAAGAAAAAATATGATAAAATAAACTGACTAGAAAAAACAAAGGAGAAACCATGTCTCAACTCTATGATATTACCATTGTAGGTGGTGGTCCCGTCGGGCTTTTTGCAGCCTTCTATGCCCACCTACGCCAAGCTAAGGTCCAAATCATCGACTCTCTTCCACAACTAGGTGGACAACCTGCTATTCTCTACCCTGAAAAGGAAATCCTAGACGTACCAGGTTTCCCAAATTTGACTGGAGAAGAGTTGACCAACCGCTTGATTGAACAACTAAACGGCTTTGATACCCCTATTCATCTCAATGAAACGGTTCTTGAGATTGAAAAACAAGAAGAAGGATTTGCCATTACAACTTCTAAAGGTAGTCACCTGACTAAAACAGTTATCATCGCTATGGGTGGCGGTGCCTTCAAACCACGTCCTCTGGAACTAGAAGGCGTTGAAGGCTATGAAAATATCCACTACCACGTTTCCAACATTCAGCAATACGCTGGTAAGAAAGTGACGATTCTTGGTGGAGGAGACTCAGCTGTGGATTGGGCTTTGGCTTTTGAAAAAATTGCGCCAACTACCCTTGTTCACCGCAGAGATAATTTCCGTGCCTTGGAACACAGTGTGCAAGCTTTGCAAGAATCATCTGTGACCATCAAGACACCATTCGTCCCTAGCCAACTCCTTGGAGATCGAACAACGCTTGATAAACTTGAAATCACAAAAGTTAAATCTGATGAAACCGAAACGATTGACCTAGATCACCTCTTTGTCAACTATGGTTTCAAATCTTCTGTCGGTAACCTCAAAAACTGGGGTCTGGACCTCAACCGCCACAAGATTATCGTCAACAGCAAACAGGAATCTAGCCAAGCAGGTATCTATGCTATCGGTGACTGTTGCTACTATGACGGAAAAATTGATCTGATTGCGACAGGACTGGGAGAAGCTCCAACTGCTGTCAACAATGCCATCAACTACATCGACCCTGAGCAAAAAGTACAGCCAAAACACTCAACCAGTTTATAAAAAAGGCTCTATAATATTTGTAGTGGGTAAATCCCCTATGGATATTATGGA
>ERZ1036424.54-NODE-54-length-91109-cov-3.795868_pt1 | contig 91109 bp, 70 predicted proteins | sample MGYA00514221_ERZ1036424 | MGnify/ENA primary metagenome ERZ1036424 (study PRJEB33795, sample SAMN09464939) | human gut metagenome | host: Homo sapiens | place: USA: Stanford, California | collected 2016-11 | study: EMG produced TPA metagenomics assembly of the... | reverse complement strand
TCGGGACGTTGTGATCCATGGTGGCGAATGTTTTACCCGGCTGGCGCACCTGGCGACCATGGGCGCGCAGGCCGTCAAACGCCTGCGGAGAGGTGACTTCGTGCACCAGATGGCGGTCGATATACAGCAGCGGGGTTTCGTTCTGCGCTTCGTACACCACGTGCGCATCAAACAATTTTTCGTATAACGTTTTCGCCATGATTACACCCCTTCCGCGACATAGCGGGCAATGATATCGCCCATTTCATCTGTACTGACCGCTGCCGTACCGCGCGCTAAGTCGCCGGTACGAATGCCTTCTTCTAACGCGCGGTTGATAGCGCGTTCAATGGCGCTCGCCGCGTCGCCCGCATCCAGGCTGTAGCGCAGCAGCAGCGCCAGCGACAGGATTTGCGCAATCGGGTTGGCGATATTTTTGCCCGCGATGTCCGGCGCCGAGCCGCCTGCCGGTTCATACAGGCCAAAACCTTGCTCGTTGAGACTGGCGGACGGCAACATGCCCATAGAGCCGGTGATCATCGCGCACTCGTCGGACAGGATGTCGCCAAACAGGTTGGAGCACAGCAGGACATCGAACTGCGACGGATCTTTAATAAGCTGCATGGTGGCATTATCGATATACATATGCGCCAGTTCGACGTCTGGATACTCTTTGCCAATCTCGTTGACGATTTCGCGCCACAAGATAGAAGACTGCAGGACGTTGGCTTTATCGATTGACGTCACTTTATGGCGACGTTTGCGCGCCGATTCAAAGGCAATACGGGCGATACGCTCGATTTCAAAGCGGTGATATACCTCGGTGTCGAAGGCTTTTTCGTGCTGGCCGCTGCCTTCACGGCCTTTCGGCTGACCGAAGTAGATGCCGCCGGTCAGTTCGCGCACGCACAGAATGTCGAAGCCATTGGCGGCGATATCGGCGCGCAGCGGGCAGAACGCTTCCAGCCCCTGATACAGTTTAGCCGGGCGCAGGTTGCTGAATAACTTGAAGTGTTTACGCAGCGGCAGCAGCGCGCCGCGCTCCGGCTGCTCGGCCGGCGGCAGATGTTCCCACTTCGGGCCGCCAACGGAGCCGAACAGAATCGCGTCAGCCTGCTCGCAGCCATCAACGGTGGCTTGCGGCAGCGGCATGCCCTGACGGTCGATGGCGATGCCGCCAACGTCGTACTGGCTGGTGGTGATACGCATTGAAAAACGGTTACGAACGGCTTCCAGTACTTTCATCGCCTGGTTCATCACTTCCGGGCCAATTCCATCACCCGGCAAAACGGCAATATGATAATTCTTCGACATTACACGGTTTCCTTGTTGTTCTCTTTATTCTGAGCTTGGCGTTGCAATTCTTTTTCAACTTCGGCGGCGCGCCAGATATTGTTCAGCACGTGTACCATCGCTTTTGCTGAAGATTCGACGATATCGGTCGCCAGGCCGACGCCGTGGAAGCGGCGACCGTTGTATTCCACGACAATGTCCACCTGGCCCAGCGCATCTTTGCCGTGGCCTTTGGCGCTTAAGCCATACTTCACTAAGTCGATGTTGTAGTCCGTCACGCGGTTAATAGCCTGGTAGATAGCGTCAACCGGGCCGTTGCCGTTGGCGGCTTCGGTTTTGATGTCATCACCGCAGGCCAGCTTGATAGAGGCGGTAGCGATATCGCTGGAGCCAGACTGGACGCTGAAGTAGTCCAGACGGAAATGCTCTGGCTCTTCCTGCTGTTTATTGATGAACGCCAGCGCTTCCAGGTCATAATCGAAGACCTGGCCTTTTTTATCCGCCAGCTTCAGGAAGGCGTCATACAGATGATCCAGGTTGTAGTCGCTCTCTTTGTAGCCCATCTCTTCCATACGGTGTTTCACCGCCGCGCGGCCGGAGCGTGAAGTCAGGTTCAGCTGTACCTGGTTCAGGCCGATGGATTCCGGGGTCATGATTTCGTAGTTTTCGCGGTTCTTCAGCACACCATCCTGATGAATACCGGAAGAGTGGGCGAAGGCGCCGGTACCGACGATAGCTTTGTTCGCCGGAATCGGCATATTGCAGATTTGGCTGACGGTCTGGCTGGTACGCCAGATTTCGTGGTGATTGATATTGGTGTGCACGTTCATGATGTCTTTGCGCACTTTGATCGCCATGATCACCTCTTCCAGCGCGCAGTTACCGGCGCGTTCGCCGATACCGTTCATCGCGCCTTCTACCTGACGAGCGCCAGCGTGGACGGCGGCAAGGGCGTTACCGACGGCGATGCCTAAATCGTCATGGGTGTGGACTGAAATGATTGCTTTATCGATGTTTGGCACGCGCTCATACAGGCCGCTGATGATGTTGGCATATTCGAACGGCATGGTATAGCCAACGGTATCCGGGATATTAATCGTCGTGGCGCCGGCGCGGATAGCCGCTTCAACGACGCGAGCCAGATCGTCGATCGGCGTACGGCCTGCGTCTTCACAGGAGAATTCCACGTCGTCGGTATAGTTACGCGCGCGTTTCACCATATAAATAGCGCGTTCGATGACTTCATCCAGCGTGCTGCGCAGCTTGGTGGCGATATGCATCGGAGACGTGGCGATGAAGGTGTGGATACGGAACGCTTCCGCCACTTTTAAGGATTCCGCCGCCACGTCGATATCTTTCTCAACGCAGCGCGCCAGAGCGCACACGCGGCTATTTTTGATGGTGCGAGCGATAGTCTGTACCGATTCAAAATCGCCTGGGGAAGAAACCGGGAAACCGACTTCCATTACATCGACGCCCATACGTTCAAGGGCCATGGCGATCTGCAGCTTCTCTTTCACGCTCAGGCTGGCCTGTAACGCTTGTTCCCCATCACGTAAGGTCGTATCGAAAATAATGACTTGCTGGCTCATGGTTTAGATCCTTAATCTGTTGCCTGGCGCCTTGCTTCGAGCATAAAAAAACCCGCGCAATGGCGCGGGTTTAGTGTCTTGCTGGAAGATGACTTAACGCTGAACGTCGCCCAACAGCCTACCGCGCACAATGGATGCGTTTAGTAGTAGTAGGCTGGTGAAGCGAGTGGTGCGAATCATGCGTCATACTCCAGTTGAAATCGATATGCTTTTAGAGTTACTGGATAGCGGTTTTGATGTCAACCCCAGGCAAGATAAAAACTGTTTTTAACCAGTCAGCTGAATTAGCTAATTGTGCTGGATTATCCCTCATTTTGCCGACGATCCTATTTAAGACATTCCTATTACCCTGGAAAAATAAAACAACTAGAAAAAATAGTTTTCATTCAAGGACTCAATGTCAATGGGGAATGGCTGGCTGATAACCTAATGAAACATAAAGTGTTATCCGCCTTTTATCTTTATGCGCTCCCCTATTTATTCGTTCAAAAGGATAACGAAGTGTTAATTTTTGTCAGGTAAAAAATAGATAGTTAATTAATACTTAAATTGCAATTAACTATTGGTGGTGTTGTTTATTCCTATGATCTATGGGTACACTTTATATCATCAAGTAAATGATATGTTTTAGGCGGGTTCCGGTGATGTCCTGTGAGGTTTTTCGTCGCTACTCATAACCTTGATATATTCCTAAAATTCCGTTTTGCCCTTTTGCAGATTTAATATGCATGATAAATGATATTGTCTTAATTAATTACTGCACTTTGGTAAAAGGAATTTAGCGTGACGGTGGAGTTAGATATGTTAATTGAAAATACTGAATATAAATCAGCCCCGGGACAGGAAGTCGTAAAACCACAACTACGGATGGTGGATCTCAACCTGCTGACCGTGTTTGATGCGGTGATGCAGGAACAAAATATTACCCGTGCGGCCCATACTCTCGGCATGTCCCAGCCGGCGGTGAGTAATGCGGTATCCCGTCTCAAGGTGATGTTTAATGATGAACTGTTTGTTCGTTATGGGCGCGGCATTCAGCCAACGGCGCGGGCATATCAGCTGTTCGGCTCCGTACGCCAGGCTTTGCAACTGGTGCAAAATGAGCTGCCTGGGTCAGGCTTTGAACCGCTGAGCAGCGAGCGCGTATTTAACCTCTGCGTTTGTAGCCCATTGGATAATTACTTAACCTCGCTAATATTTAATAAAGTTGGTGAGATTGCGCCAAATATTCATCTGGTCTTTAAATCAGCGCTACATCAAAACACCGAACATCAGCTGCGTTATCAGGAAATTGAATTCGTTATCGGTTATGAAGAGTTCCGTCGTCCGGAGTTCGCCTGCATACCTCTATTCAAAGATGAAATGGTTCTGGTTGCCAGCCGTAAACATCCACGTATTTCCGGGCCGTTAACGGAAGCGGATATTTATCAGGAAGAGCACGCGGTCGTCGCATTGGATCGTTATGCTTCTTTTAGCCAGCCGTGGTATGACTCAGTGGATAAACAATCCTGTATTGCTTACCAGGGCAATGCCATGGTTAGCGTATTAAACGTGGTGTCTCAAACCCATATGGTGGCGGTCGCACCACGTTGGTTAGCCAATGAATTCGCGGATAAATTAGATTTGCAGATCTTACCGTTGCCGCTGAAGGTCAACAGCCGCACATGCTTCCTCTCCTGGCACGAAGCGGCCGGTCGCGATAAAGGCCATCAATGGATGGAAGAGTTATTGGCGAATATCTGCCAGCGCTAATCGACGTTATCGACCAACGGCGGCGAAATCGCCAGCTTATCTGAGTAAACATTAAAAAGCAGAATATTATTCTGTTTGTCACCGCGGGTTCTCGCAACCCGGCGGTGAAAAATGGATGATTTTCTGCCGTAAGCGGTTTCTCCCGAGTATTGGCTGTCTCATTTTGTTATTCCTGAAGCAATCCTCCATATATTTCTCCAGATGCTTTCTTTTCTGCTTTTGAGATGCGCGCTATACGCTCTCAGGTGAATTGCCTGCCTGTTGGCGAGCAGTTATGTTAATGCACAGCAAGTCGTTCACTTCAATGCGCTGCCTTTAGCGGCGCATCATACGACGCGCGCGGAAAATGACTTCCGCCGTCGTGAAAACAATAAGCCTGGAGGCAAACCATGGAGATGTTGTCAGGAGCCGAGATGGTCGTCCAATCGCTTGTCGATCAGGGCGTCAAGCAAGTATTCGGCTATCCCGGAGGCGCGGTCCTCGATATCTATGATGCATTACATACTCTCGGCGGCATTGACCATGTGCTGGTCCGCCATGAGCAGGCGGCGGTGCATATGGCCGACGGGCTGGCACGCGCAACCGGCGAAGTCGGGGTGGTACTGGTGACCTCCGGCCCGGGAGCGACAAACGCTATTACCGGTATCGCAACGGCTTACATGGATTCCATTCCGCTGGTCATTCTTTCCGGGCAGGTCGCCACCTCGCTGATTGGCTACGATGCCTTCCAGGAGTGCGATATGGTTGGTATCTCGCGGCCAGTGGTCAAACACAGCTTCCTGGTGAAACAGACTGAAGATATTCCCGGTATTTTAAAAAAAGCCTTCTGGCTGGCGGCCAGCGGCCGACCGGGGCCGGTAGTTGTCGATTTGCCGAAGGATATTCTCAATCCGGCGAAAAAGCTGCCTTACGTTTGGCCGGATGCGGTCAGCATGCGTTCTTATAACCCGACGACCAGCGGTCATAAAGGGCAGATTAAACGTGCGTTGCAAACGCTGGTGGCGGCGAAAAAACCGGTCGTGTACGTTGGCGGCGGGGCAATCAATTCGCAGTGCGAAGCACAATTGCGTACGCTGGTCGAAAAGCTGAAGCTACCGGTGGTCTCTTCATTAATGGGCTTAGGCGCTTTTCCGGCGACTCATCAGCAGGCGCTGGGCATGTTGGGGATGCACGGCACTTATGAAGCCAACATGACCATGCATCATTCCGACGTTATTTTTGCAGTCGGCGTTCGCTTTGACGATCGCACCACCAACAATTTGGCTAAGTACTGCCCGAACGCCACGGTGCTGCATATTGATATCGATCCCACGTCGATCTCCAAGACTGTCCCGGCGGATGTGCCGATCGTTGGCGACGCGCGCCAGGTGCTTGACCAGATGTTTGATCTGCTTGAACAGGAAGAGAGCCAGCAGCCGCTGGATGAGATCCGCGACTGGTGGCAGCAGATCGAACAGTGGCGTTCCCGTCACTTCCTGCAATACGACACGCAAAGCGGCAAGATCAAACCGCAGGCGGTGATTGAGGCTATCTGGCGCCTGACCAATGGTGATGCTTATGTGACCTCCGACGTTGGCCAGCATCAGATGTTCGCCGCGCTCTATTATCCATTCGATAAACCAAGACGTTGGATTAACTCCGGCGGCCTCGGCACTATGGGCTTTGGCCTGCCTGCGGCGCTGGGCGTGAAGATGGCGCTACCGCAAGAAACCGTTATCTGCGTGACCGGTGACGGCAGTATCCAGATGAACATTCAGGAGCTTTCCACCGCCCTGCAGTATGAACTGCCGGTGCTGGTGCTGAACCTGAATAACCGCTACCTCGGAATGGTGAAGCAGTGGCAGGATATGCTCTATTCCGGCCGCCATTCGCAGTCCTATATGGAATCGCTGCCGGACTTCGTTCGCGTCGCCGAGGCTTATGGCCACGTTGGTATTCGTATCAGCGATCCGCAGGAGCTGGAAGGGAAGCTGGCGGAAGCCCTGGAGCAGGTGCGTAATAATCGTCTGGTGTTCGTTGATGTTACGGTTGATGGTAGCGAGCATGTTTATCCCATGCAGATCCGCGGCGGCGGCATGGACGAAATGTGGTTGAGCAAAACGGAGAGAACCTGATTATGCGCCGGATATTATCTGTATTACTGGAGAACGAATCGGGAGCGTTATCCCGGGTGATCGGCCTCTTTTCGCAGCGCGGCTACAATATTGAAAGCCTGACGGTAGCGCCAACCGACGATCCAACCTTGTCCCGCATGACCATCCAGACGGTGGGCGACGAGAAAGCGATTGAGCAGATCGAAAAGCAATTACATAAGCTGGTGGATGTGCTGCGGGTTAGCGAACTGGGCCAGGGATCCCATGTCGAACGTGAAATCATGCTGGTGAAAGTGCAGGCCAGCGGTTATGGCCGCGAAGAGGTGAAGCGCAACACCGAGATATTCCGCGGGCAGATTATTGACGTCACGCCATCTATTTATACCGTGCAGCTAGCCGGAACCAGCGATAAGCTGGATGCGTTCCTGGCTTCTTTACGCGATGTCGCGCGCATTGTCGAAGTGGCGCGATCCGGTGTGGTCGGCCTGTCGCGCGGCGATAAAATCATGCGCTAAGCGCTGAAAAACTGACGTAAAAATAGCCCGACACGAACTGTCGGGTTATTTTTTTGCGAATTCCGTAGGAACTGTGGACGAAAGCGGTTGCCGCGCTAACTATTCTGCGTTTAGATGTTATAAAAATGGAACTCTATACTCTAACGAGTATGTCTATTTAATGGTTGTTTTTTGTACTTATTACCCAAGGGGCAATTGTGAAACTGGATGAAATCGCCCGGCTGGCCGGTGTTTCAAGAACCACCGCGAGCTATGTGATTAATGGCAAAGCGAAGCAGTATCGCGTCAGCGATAAAACGGTCGAGAAGGTGATGGCGGTGGTGCGCGAGCACAACTACCACCCGAATGCGGTCGCTGCTGGCCTGCGCGCAGGACGCACGCGTTCAATCGGTCTGGTGATCCCGGATCTCGAAAATACCAGTTATACCCGTATTGCGAACTATCTGGAGCGTCAGGCGCGCCAGCGCGGCTACCAGTTGCTGATCGCCTGTTCGGAAGATCAGCCGGATAACGAAATGCGCTGTATTGAGCATCTGCTACAGCGTCAGGTGGATGCGATTATTGTATCGACTTCGTTGCCGCCGGAGCACCCGTTCTATCAGCGCTGGGCGAATGATCCTTTCCCGATTGTCGCGCTTGACCGCGCGCTTGATCGTGAACATTTTACCAGCGTCGTCGGCGCCGATCAGGACGACGCTGAAATGCTTGCCGCCGAGTTGCGCAAATTCTCCGGTGATCGAGTGCTCTATCTTGGGGCTTTACCCGAACTGTCGGTGAGTTTTTTACGCGAGCACGGTTTCCGTACAGCATGGAAAGACGACCCGCGCGAAGTGAACTTCCTCTATGCCAACAGTTATGAACGCGAAGCCGCGGCCCAGTTGTTTGAAAAGTGGCTTGAAACGCATCCGATGCCGCAACTGCTGTTCACCACTTCTTTCCCGCTGCTGCAGGGCGTCATGGATGTCACGCTGCGCCGTGAGGGTAAACTGCCATCCGAGCTGGCTATCGCCACCTTCGGTGATAACGAACTGCTCGATTTCCTGCAGTGTCCGGTGCTGGCGGTCGCTCAGCGTCACCGCGATGTTGCCGAGCGCGTTTTAGAGATTGTACTGGCAAGCCTGGATGAACCGCGTAAGCCAAAACCGGGATTAAGTCGTATACGTCGTAACCTCTATCATCGCGGAAGTCTGAATCGCCGCTGATTCATTTGCGAAAAAAGGTTAAGATTCTTCGTAGGTTATTCGCCAGATGGATTAGCATCTGGCGATATTCCATACAATTTACGCAGAGATTCGTAAATCTATTCGCTTTCAGACAAATCCCTAAACTTCTTTACGCCTTATTTGGTTTTATTCTGGAGCTGGCTTTTTTTGTATCCAAATGGTGCAAGAAAAAGCGCAGCGGCATTTATTTGAATTGTTTTGTTACATTCTTCGTAATAATTGCTGAATTAACAGTCGCTTTATCCAATCTTCACCGCCGCTGAGAGCGTCAGGCCGCGGTACAAGTGCTTCTCCGTCCACAACAGGCACTGTTAACGGACATCAGAATGGCCTAAAATGCCGCTCGCGTCGCAAACTGACACTTTATATTTTCCCGCTGAAGATATTTTGTCGCTTTTAACTGTTACGGGTTTGTTGGTTATTTTCTTACACGTATTCATAACGTTAATTTGCCTCGTTTGTTGGTGATTTATTCATCAGGGCTAATATCGGCTGTAAATAATGGGTTTTTGCGCTCCGTTGGCATTAGTGCTGGCTTGACAAGCTTTTCCTCCGCTCCGTAAACTCCTTTAGGTGGGAATTTGTGGGGTAATGTGGCGAAAAGGGGTGAGGCTGGCATGTTCCGTGGAGCAACGTTAGTCAATCTCGACAGTAAAGGCCGTTTGGCCGTACCGACGCGCTACCGCGACGGGCTGATCGAGGATGCTTCTGGTCAAATGGTATGCACCATTGACATTCATCACCCGTGCCTGCTGCTTTATCCCTTGCCTGAATGGGAAATCATCGAGCAAAAATTGTCGCGTTTGTCGAGCATGAATCCCGTTGAGCGGCGCGTACAGCGCCTGCTTTTGGGGCATGCCAGCGAATGTCAGATGGATAGCGCCGGACGATTGCTAATCGCGCCGGTGCTGCGGCAACATGCCGGGCTGACAAAAGAAGTGATGCTGGTCGGACAGTTTAATAAATTTGAACTGTGGGATGAAACGACCTGGTATCAACGGGTCAAGGAAGATATCGACGCTGAGCAGTCCGCTACCGGTGAACTGTCGGAGCGCCTGCAGGATTTGTCTTTATAAAATGATGGAAAATTTTAAACACACTACGGTACTTCTGGATGAAGCCGTTAACGGCCTGAATATTCGTCCAAATGGTATCTACATTGATGGAACCTTTGGCCGCGGTGGTCACTCGCGTCTGATCCTCTCCCAACTGGGGGCGGAAGGGCGTCTGTTGGCAATCGATCGCGACCCGACGGCTATTGCCGTTGCACAAACCATCGATGACCCACGCTTTTCCATCGTACATGGTCCTTTCTCGCAGCTGGCTGACTACGTCGCCGAGCGCAATCTTACCGGCAAGATCGACGGTATCCTTCTCGATCTTGGCGTTTCTTCACCGCAGCTGGACGACGCGGAACGCGGGTTCTCCTTTATGCGCGATGGGCCGCTGGACATGCGCATGGATCCTACTCGCGGTCAGTCCGCCGCCGAATGGTTACAGACCGCCGAAGAAGCCGACATCGCCTGGGTAATCAAAACCTTTGGCGAGGAGCGTTTCGGTAAACGTATCGCGCGCGCGATCGTTGAGCGTAACCGCATTGAGCCGATGACCCGTACTAAAGAACTGGCGGAAGTCATCGCGGCGGCAACGCCGGTGAAGGACAAATTCAAACATCCCGCGACCCGTACCTTCCAGGCGGTGCGCATCTGGGTGAACAGTGAACTGGAGGAGATAGAGCAGGCGCTAAAAAGCTCGCTCGGCGTGCTGGCCCCCGGTGGCCGGCTGTCGATTATCAGTTTCCATTCGCTGGAAGACCGCATTGTGAAGCGCTTTATGCGTGAGCAAAGCCGCGGTCCGCAGGTTCCAGCAGGGATCCCGATGACTGAAGAGCAGCTCAGGAAACTGGGCGGCCGTCAGTTGCGAGCGCTAGGCAAGTTGATGCCGGGCGAAGAAGAGGTGGCAGAGAATCCACGCGCCCGTAGTTCAGTGCTGCGTATCGCAGAGAGGACGAACGCATGATCGGCAGAGTGACAGTAGCCTTAAGCAAAGTTAAAGGATCGTTAGGAAGCAACGAGCGCCATGCCTTGCCTGGCGTTATCGGGGACGATCTTCTGCGGTTTGGGAAGCTGCCACTCTGCCTGTTCATTTGCATCATCATAACGGCAGTGACCGTGGTGACGACGGCGCACCATACCCGTCTGTTAACCGCGCAGCGTGAACAATTGGTTCTGGAGCGTGACGCTCTGGACATTGAATGGCGCAACCTGATCCTCGAAGAGAACGCCCTTGGCGATCACAGTCGGGTTGAGCGGATCGCGACAGAGAAGTTGCAGATGCAACACGTTGATCCATCACAAGAAAATATAGTGGTACAGAAATAAGGATTATTGCGACGCATGAAAGCAGCGCCGAAAACGCCAAAAGCAAAACGTCAGGAAGAACAGGCCAACTTTATTAGTTGGCGTTTTGCGTTGCTGTGCGGATGTATTTTAATCGCTCTCGCCTTCCTGCTTGGCCGCGTCGCGTGGCTGCAGGTGGTGAGCCCGGACATGCTGGTGCGTCAGGGAGATATGCGTTCCCTGCGTGTGCAGGAAGTGTCAACCGCACGTGGCATGATTACCGACCGATCCGGCCGCCCGCTGGCGGTCAGCGTGCCGGTAAAAGCCATTTGGGCCGACCCGAAAGAGTTGCATGACGCGGGCGGCGTGACGCTTGATAACCGCTGGAAAGCGTTAGCCGATGCGCTGAATATGCCGCTGGACCAGCTGGCATCGCGCATCAACAGCAACCCGCGGATGCGTTTTATCTATCTGGCGCGTCAGGTGAACCCTGACATGGCTGACTACATCAAAAAACTGAAGCTGCCGGGGATTCATCTGCGTGAGGAGTCTCGCCGTTACTATCCGTCAGGGGAAGTAACCGCTCACCTCATTGGCTTTACCAACGTCGATAGCCAGGGGATTGAAGGGGTTGAGAAAAGTTTTGATAAGTGGCTGACCGGCCAGCCGGGCGAACGTATCGTGCGTAAAGACCGCTATGGCCGCGTGATTGAAGACATTTCTTCCACCGACAGCCAGGCGGCGCATAACCTCGCGCTGAGCATCGACGAGCGCCTGCAGGCCTTGGTGTATCGTGAACTCAATAACGCGGTTGCCTTTAACAAAGCGGAATCGGGGAGCGCAGTGTTAGTGGACGTTAACACCGGCGAAGTGCTGGCGATGGCCAACAGCCCGTCCTACAACCCGAACAACTTCGCCGGCACGGCGAAAGACACCATGCGTAACCGCGCTATCACCGACGTGTTCGAACCGGGTTCAACGGTGAAACCCATGGTGGTAATGACGGCGCTGCAGCGCGGCATCGTCAATGAAAATACCGTGCTGAATACCATTCCATATCGAATTAACGGCCACGAAATCAAAGACGTGGCGCGCTACAGCGAATTGACCCTGACCGGGGTACTACAGAAGTCGAGTAACGTCGGCGTTTCTAAGCTGGCGTTAGCGATGCCGTCCTCAGCGTTAGTAGATACTTACTCACGTTTTGGGCTTGGAAAGGCGACCAATTTGGGGTTGGTCGGAGAACGCAGTGGCTTATATCCTCAAAAACAACGGTGGTCTGACATAGAGAGGGCCACCTTTTCTTTCGGCTACGGGCTAATGGTAACACCGTTACAGTTAGCGCGAGTCTACGCAACGATTGGCAGCTACGGCATCTATCGCCCGCTGTCGATTACCAAAGTTGATCCACCGGTTCCGGGCGAACGCGTGTTCCCGGAATCACTGGTTCGTACCGTCGTTCATATGATGGAAAGCGTGGCGCTGCCCGGCGGCGGCGGCGTGAAAGCGGCGATCAAAGGCTATCGCATCGCGATTAAAACCGGTACGGCGAAAAAAGTGGGGCCGGATGGCCGCTACATCAACAAATATATTGCTTACACCGCAGGCGTTGCGCCCGCCAGTCATCCGCGTTTCGCGCTGGTGGTGGTGATCAACGACCCGCAGGCAGGTAAATACTACGGTGGCGCCGTTTCCGCGCCGGTGTTCGGTGCCATCATGGGCGGCGTACTGCGCACCATGAACATCGAACCGGATGCGCTGGCAACGGGCGAAAAAAGTGAATTTGTGATTAATCAAGGCGAGGGAACAGGTGGCAGATCGTAATTTGCGCGACCTTCTCGCTCCGTGGGTGCCAAATGCGCCGGAGCGAATTCTGCGAGAGATGACGCTGGACAGCCGCGTGGCGGCGTCCGGCGACCTCTTTGTCGCGGTACAGGGTCATCAGGCGGACGGGCGTCGTTATATCCCGCAGGCGATAGCGCAAGGTGTTGCTGCCATTATTGCTGAGGCGCAGGGCGAGGCCGCAGACGGTGAAGTTCGCGAGATGCACGGCGTGCCGGTCATCTACCTGAGCCAACTGAACGAGCGGTTATCCGCGCTGGCCGGGCGTTTTTATCATCAACCTTCGCAGCAGATGCGTCTGGTGGGCGTCACCGGTACTAATGGTAAAACTACGACTACGCAGCTGTTGGCGCAGTGGGCAAAACTGCTCGGCGAAACCAGCGCGGTGATGGGTACCGTCGGTAATGGCCTGCTGGATAAAGTGGTGCCGACCGAAAACACCACCGGCTCTGCGGTCGATGTTCAGCACGTGCTTTCCGGCCTGGTAGGGCAGGGGGCGACTTTCGGCGCGATGGAAGTCTCTTCTCACGGGCTGGTTCAGCATCGCGTGGCGGCGCTGCAGTTTGCCGCCTCGGTGTTTACCAACCTGAGCCGTGACCACCTCGACTACCATGGCGACATGGAACATTACGAAGCGGCGAAATGGCTGCTGTATTCCACCCACCATTGCGGCCAGGCCATTGTCAACGCTGACGATGAAGTCGGGCGTCGCTGGCTGGCGAAACTGCCGGATGCGGTGGCGGTGTCGATGGAAGATCATATCAATCCGAACTGCCACGGCCGCTGGCTGAAGGCGACCGCGGTCAACTATCACGACAGCGGCGCGACCATTCAGTTTGACTCGAGCTGGGGCAAAGGCGAAATCGAAAGCCGCCTGATGGGCGCCTTTAACGTCAGCAACCTGCTGCTGGCGCTGGCGACGCTGCTGGCGCTGGGCTATCCGCTGGCGGACCTGCTGAAAACCTCTTCGCGTTTACAGCCGGTGTGCGGCCGTATGGAAGTGTTCAGCGCGCCGGGCAAACCGACCGTGGTGGTCGATTACGCCCATACGCCTGACGCGTTGGAAAAAGCGCTGCAGGCCGCGCGTTTGCACTGCAGCGGCAAGCTGTGGTGCGTCTTTGGTTGCGGCGGCGACCGCGACAAAGGTAAACGCCCGTTGATGGGCGCTATCGCGGAAGAGTTTGCCGATATCGTGGTCGTGACTGACGATAACCCGCGTACCGAAGAGCCGCGGGCGATTATCAACGACATTCTGGCTGGCATGCTTGATGCCGGGCAGGTGAAGGTGATGGAAGGCCGCGCGGAAGCGGTGACCAGCGCGGTGATGCAGGCGAAAGCGAACGACGTTGTGCTGGTAGCGGGCAAAGGCCACGAAGACTATCAGATCGTCGGTAACCGCCGTCTGGATTATTCCGACCGCGTTACCGTCGCGCGTCTGCTGGGAGCGGTAGCATGATTCGCTTTACATTAAGCCAGCTCGCCGATATCACCCGCGGCGAACTGCAGGGTCGCGATATCGCTATCGATGACGTGACGTCCGATACCCGCAAAGTCACGGCAGGTTGCCTATTTGTGGCGCTGAAGGGCGAGCGATTCGACGCGCATGATTTTGCCGAACAAGCGAAAGCGGCGGGCGCAGGCGCGCTGCTGGTTAGCCGCCCGCTGGCCTGCGATTTACCGCAGGTGGTGGTGAAAGATACCCGTCTGGCTTTTGGCGAGTTAGCGGCCTGGGTGCGTCAGCAGGTGCCGACCCGCGTCGTTGCGCTCACCGGTTCGTCCGGTAAGACCTCGGTTAAAGAGATGACCGCGGCGATCCTCAGCCAGTGCGGCAACACGCTGTATACCGCCGGTAATCTGAACAACGATATCGGGGTTCCGATGACGCTGCTGCGTCTGAACAAAGATCACCAGTATGCGGTGATTGAACTCGGCGCTAACCATCAGGGCGAAATAGCCTGGACCGTCAGCCTGACGCGTCCGGAAGCGGCACTGGTCAACAACCTCGCCGCCGCGCACCTTGAAGGGTTCGGCTCGCTGGCGGGCGTGGCGAAAGCGAAGGGCGAAATCTTTACCGGCCTGCCGCAAAACGGCACCGCGATTTTGAATGCCGACAATAACGACTGGCTGAACTGGCAGAGCGTGATCGGCGATCGCAAAGTGTGGCGCTTCTCGCCGAACGCGGCAAACAGCGACTTCACGGCGACCAACGTTCATATCACTAGTCATGGTACCGAATTTACGCTGCAAACTCCGTTCGGGAATGTCGACGTACTGCTGCCGCTGCCGGGGCGCCATAACATCGCTAACGCGCTGGCGGCGACATCGCTGGCCATGGCGGTCGGCGCCGATCTTGCCGCGGTGAAAGCTGGACTGGCGCAGCTGAAAGCGGTACCGGGACGTTTGTTCCCTATTCAGCTTGCCGCAAATCAGCTGCTGCTGGATGGCTCCTACAACGCCAACGTCGGTTCGATGACCGCCGCGGTACAGGTACTGGCGGAAATGCCGGGCTTCCGGGCGATGGTAGTCGGCGATATGGCTGAACTCGGCGCGGAAAGCGCGGCGTGTCATCGCGAAGTTGGCGAAGCGGCGAAAGCGGCGGGGCTGGATTGCGTCCTCAGCGTCGGTTCCCTGAGCGCGGATATCAGCAGCGCCAGCGGCGTGGGCGAACATTTTAACGATAAAGCCGCCGTGGTAGCTCGCCTGCGCGAGCTGCTGGCAGAGCATAAAATCATGACCATTTTAGTGAAGGGTTCACGTAGTGCCGCTATGGAAGAGGTAGTACGCGCATTACAGGAGATTGCGACATGTTAGTATGGCTGGCCGAACATCTGGTCAAATATTATTCCGGCTTTAACGTCTTTTCCTATCTGACGTTTCGCGCCATCGTCAGCCTGCTGACCGCGCTGTTCATCTCTCTGTGGATGGGCCCGCGCATGATCGCCCGTCTGCAAAAACTGTCCTTCGGTCAGGTTGTTCGTAACGACGGCCCGGAGTCCCACTTCAGCAAACGCGGGACCCCGACCATGGGCGGGATCATGATCCTCACCGCGATTACTGTTTCCGTCCTGCTGTGGGCCTATCCGTCCAACCCGTACGTCTGGTGCGTGCTGACGGTATTGATCGGCTACGGTATCATCGGGTTTGTCGATGATTACCGTAAAGTCGTGCGCAAAGACACCAAGGGCCTGATTGCCCGCTGGAAGTATTTCTGGATGTCGGTGATTGCGCTGGGCGTAGCGTTCGCGCTGTATCTGGCGGGGAAAGACACCCCGGCGACCGAACTGGTTGTGCCGTTCTTTAAAGACGTGATGCCGCAGTTGGGACTGTTTTACATCCTGCTGGCTTACTTCGTTATCGTCGGTACCGGCAACGCGGTCAACCTGACCGACGGCCTCGACGGCCTGGCGATTATGCCGACCGTCTTCGTCGCCGCTGGCTTTGCGCTGGTGGCGTGGGCCACCGGGAACATGAACTTCGCCAACTATTTGCACATTCCTTATCTGCGTCACGCCGGCGAGCTGGTTATCGTCTGTACGGCGATTGTCGGCGCCGGCCTGGGTTTCCTGTGGTTCAACACCTACCCGGCGCAGGTCTTTATGGGTGACGTCGGTTCACTGGCGCTCGGCGGCGCGCTGGGCATTATCGCCGTACTGCTGCGTCAGGAATTCCTGCTGGTGATTATGGGCGGCGTTTTCGTCGTGGAAACCCTGTCGGTGATCCTGCAGGTCGGTTCGTTCAAGCTGCGCGGCCAGCGCATCTTCCGTATGGCGCCGATTCACCACCACTATGAACTGAAAGGCTGGCCGGAACCGCGCGTTATCGTGCGCTTCTGGATTATTTCGCTGATGCTGGTGCTGATTGGCCTGGCGACGCTGAAGGTACGTTAATCATGGCAGATTATCAGGGTAAAAAAGTCGTCATTATTGGGCTGGGCATGACCGGCCTGTCATGCGTGGACTTTTTCATGGCGCGCGGCGTAACCCCACGCGTGATGGATACCCGCGTCGCCCCAGCCGGGCTTGATAAGCTGCCGGAAGCCGTTGAGCGCCACGTGGGCGGCCTTAACGACGACTGGCTGCTGGCGGCGGATCTGATTGTCGCAAGTCCCGGGATTGCCCTGGCGCACCCTTCACTGAGCGCGGCGGCGGATGCCGGCGTAGAAATCGTCGGCGATATTGAGCTGTTTTGCCGCGAGGCGCAGGCGCCGATTATCGCCATTACCGGCTCTAACGGAAAAAGCACCGTCACTACCCTGGTGGGCGAGATGGCGAAGGCGGCGGGCGTGAATGTCGGCGTTGGCGGCAATATCGGCCTGCCGGCGCTGATGCTGCTGGATCCGGCGCGTGAACTGTACGTGCTTGAACTTTCCAGCTTCCAGCTGGAGACCACCTCCAGCCTGAAAGCCGTCGCGGCAACCATCCTCAACGTGACTGAGGATCATATGGACCGCTATCCGCTGGGGCTGCAGCATTACCGCGCGGCGAAACTGCGGGTCTATGAAAATGCTAAAACCTGCGTGGTGAATGCCGATGACGCGCTGACCATGCCGGTACGCGGCGCTGACGAACGCTGCGTCAGCTTTGGCGTCGATGTTGGCGACTATCACCTTAACCGTCAGCAGGGCGAAACCTGGCTGCGGGTGAAGGGTGAGAAAGTGCTGAATGTGAAAGAAATGGCTATCAGCGGCCAGCACAACTACAGTAATGCCCTGGCGGCGCTGGCGCTGGCGGATGCTGCGGGCTTGCCGCGCGCTAGTAGCCTGAAGGCGCTCACCACCTTCACCGGCCTGGCGCACCGTTTCCAACTGGCGCTGGAGCATAACGGCGTACGTTGGATCAATGACTCAAAGGCGACCAACGTCGGCAGTACCGAGGCGGCACTGAACGGCCTGCATCTCGACGGCACGCTGTATCTGCTGTTGGGCGGCGACGGTAAATCCGCCGACTTCACGCCGCTGAAACGCTATCTTGGCGGCGATAACGTTCGTCTGTACTGCTTCGGACACGACGGCGCTCAACTGGCGGCGCTGCGTCCGGAAATCGCGGTACAAACCGAAACCATGGAACAGGCGATGCGGCAGATCGCTTCGCAGGTCAAATCAGGCGATATGGTCTTGCTGTCTCCAGCCTGCGCGAGCCTGGACCAGTTTAAAAACTTTGAACAACGGGGCGATGTCTTTACCCGTCTGGCGAAGGAGTTAGGTTGATGCGATTCTCTCTCCCACGCCTGAAAATGCCGCAGCTGGGTCTGCCCCGGTTGAAGCTGCCGCGACTGCCGGGGATGTTTATTTTTGCCTGGCTGTTCGCCGCGCTGAAAGGTTGGGTGATGGGCTCGCGCCCGAAAGATAACGATAGCCTGGTCATGTATGACCGGATGCTGCTGTGGTTGACCTTCGGCCTGGCGGCGATCGGTTTTATCATGGTGACCTCGGCATCAATGCCGGTCGGACAGCGTCTGGCGAACGATCCGTTCCTGTTTGCTAAGCGTGATGGTCTGTACATTGTGCTGGCCTTCGCGCTGGCGATGATTACGCTGCGCTTGCCGATGGAGTTCTGGCAGCGCCACAGTACCGCGATGCTGATCGCCTCGATTGTGATGCTGCTGATCGTACTGGTGGTGGGAAGCTCGGTTAACGGCGCCTCGCGTTGGATCGCGCTCGGGCCGCTGCGTATTCAGCCGGCGGAGTTCACCAAACTGTCGCTGTTCTGCTACATCGCCAACTATCTGGTACGTAAAGCGGATGAGGTGCGTAACAACCTGCGCGGCTTCTTAAAGCCGATGGGCGTGATTTTTGTACTGGCGATTCTGCTGCTGGCGCAGCCTGACCTCGGCACGGTGGTTGTGTTGTTCGTCACCACGTTGGCGATGTTGTTCCTGGCCGGTGCGAAGCTCTGGCAGTTTATCGCCATTATCGGCATGGGGATCTCGGCGGTGGTGCTGCTGATCCTCGCCGAACCGTATCGTATTCGCCGCGTCACCTCCTTCTGGAACCCGTGGGAAGACCCGTTTGGCAGCGGCTATCAGCTGACCCAATCGCTGATGGCCTTTGGCCGCGGCGAGATGTGGGGGCAGGGCCTCGGCAACTCGGTGCAGAAACTGGAGTATTTGCCGGAAGCGCACACCGACTTCATCTTCGCCATTATCGGCGAAGAACTCGGTTATATCGGTGTGGTACTCGCGCTTTTAATGGTATTCTTCGTCGCCTTTCGCGCCATGTCGATTGGCCGCAAAGCGCTGGAGATTGACCACCGCTTCTCCGGCTTCCTGGCCTGTGCAATCGGCGTGTGGTTTAGCTTCCAGGCGTTGGTTAACGTCGGGGCGGCGGCGGGGATGCTGCCGACCAAAGGTCTGACCCTGCCGTTGATTAGTTATGGTGGTTCCAGTCTGCTGATTATGTCGACGGCCATTATGTTTTTATTGCGAATAGATTATGAAACGCGCCTCGAGAAAGCGCAGGCGTTTACACGGGGTGTTCGATGAGCGGTCAGGAAAAGCGGTTAATGGTGATGGCGGGCGGTACTGGCGGACATGTGTTCCCGGGGCTGGCGGTCGCGCACCATTTAATGGACCAGGGCTGGCAGGTTCGCTGGCTTGGCACCGCCGATCGTATGGAAGCGGATTTAGTGCCGAAACACGGCATTGATATCGATTTTATCCGTATCTCCGGCCTGCGTGGCAAAGGGCTAAAAGCGCAACTGTTAGCACCGGTGCGTATTTTCAACGCCTGGCGGCAGGCGCGGGCGATCATGAAGCGTTTCCAGCCGGATGTGGTGCTGGGCATGGGCGGTTATGTTTCCGGACCTGGCGGTCTGGCGGCATGGTCGCTCGGGATCCCTGTAGTGCTGCATGAACAAAACGGTATTGCCGGCCTGACCAATAAATGGCTGGCGAAGATTGCGAAAAAAGTGATGCAGGCGTTTCCCGGCGCCTTCCCGCACGCAGATGTCGTCGGGAATCCGGTGCGTACAGACGTTCTCGCGCTACCGCTGCCGGGACAGCGTCTGGTGGGGCGGCAGGGGCCGATTCGCGTGCTGGTGGTAGGCGGCTCCCAAGGCGCGCGCGTGCTGAACCAGACTATGCCGCTGGTGGCCGCGAAACTTGGCGATGCGGTGACTATCTGGCATCAGAGCGGAAAAGGCGGCATGGATACCGTGCGCCAGGCGTACGCCGCCGCCGGTCAGCCGCAGCATAAAGTGACTGAGTTTATTGATGATATGGCGGCAGCCTATGCCTGGGCCGATGTGGTTGTTTGTCGTTCCGGCGCGCTGACGGTCAGCGAAATCGCCGCCGCAGGTTTACCGGCATTGTTCGTCCCGTTCCAGCACAAAGATCGTCAGCAGTACTGGAATGCGCTGCCGCTGGAAAAAGCCGGCGCGGCGAAAATTCTCGAACAACCCGAGTTCACGGCGGATGCTGTGGCGGCTACCCTGGCCGGTTGGGATCGGGAAACCCTGATGGATATGGCGGAACGAGCGCGTGGCGCTTCGATTCCGGATGCTACCGAGCGGGTAGCGGAAGAGGTCAGCGCCGTAGCTTTGGCGCGCTAATCGCGGTGATTTTCACCGCCCGAATAAAGAAGTTGATGGCGTAAAGAATGAATACACAAGATTTGGCAAAACTGCGTTCCATAGTGCCCGAGATGCGTCGCGTCCGGCACATTCACTTTGTCGGCATCGGCGGTGCCGGTATGGGCGGTATTGCCGAAGTGTTGGCGAATGAAGGCTACCAGATTAGCGGCTCCGATCTCGCGCCGAATCCGGTGACTCAGCAATTGTCGCAGCTTGGCGCCACTATTTATTTTAACCATCGCCCGGAAAACGTGCGCGATGCCAGCGTCGTCGTGGTGTCCAGCGCGATCTCCGCGGATAACCCGGAAATCGTCGCCGCGCACGAAGCGCGCATTCCGGTGATCCGCCGCGCGGAAATGCTGGCGGAACTCATGCGTTTTCGTCACGGAATTGCGATTGCCGGTACTCACGGCAAAACCACGACCACCGCGATGGTATCCAGCATTTACGCCGAGGCCGGCCTCGATCCGACCTTCGTCAACGGCGGGTTGGTGAAGGCGGCGGGCGTACATGCCCGTCTTGGCCATAGCCGCTACCTGATTGCGGAAGCAGATGAGAGCGATGCGTCGTTCCTGCATCTACAGCCGATGGTCGCCATTGTGACCAACATCGAAGCCGATCATATGGATACTTACCATGGCGACTTCGAGAATCTGAAGCAGACCTTTATTAACTTCCTGCACAACCTGCCGTTCTACGGGCGCGCGGTGATGTGCGTGGATGACCCGGTGATTCGTGAACTGCTGCCGCGTGTCGGCCGCCAGGTAACCACCTACGGTTTTAGCGATGACGCCGACGTACGCATTGAAGATTATCGCCAAATTGGCGCGCAGGGCCATTTCCGCCTGGTACGCCAGGATAAAGATCTCATGCAGGTGACGCTGAACGCGCCGGGTCGCCATAACGCGCTCAACGCTGCCGCGGCCGTTGCCGTCGCGACGGAAGAGGGCATTGAAGATGAGGCGATTCTGCGCGCGCTGGAAAGTTTCCAGGGCACCGGCCGCCGTTTCGACTTCCTTGGCGAATATCCGCTGGCGGAAGTCAACGGCAAGAGCGGTAGCGCGATGCTAATTGACGATTACGGTCATCACCCGACGGAAGTTGACGCCACTATCAAAGCGGCGCGTGCCGGCTGGCCGGATAAAAATCTGGTGATGGTATTCCAGCCGCACCGTTATACCCGTACTCGCGATCTGTACGATGATTTCGCCAACGTGCTGACCCAGGTTGATGCGCTGCTGATGCTGGATGTGTATCCGGCGGGCGAAGCGCCGATCCCTGGCGCCGATAGCCGCTCGCTGTGCCGCACGATCCGCGGTCGTGGCAAAGTTGACCCGATTCTGGTTTCCGATCCGGCGCAGGCCGCGGAGATGCTGGCATCGGTATTGACCGGCGACGATCTGGTGCTGGTACAGGGCGCCGGCAACATAGGAAAAATCGCACGCCACCTGGCTGAAATCAAACTGGTACCGCAAAAAACGGAGGAGGACCGACATGGCTGATAAAATCGCGGTTCTCTTCGGCGGAACCTCCGCTGAACGTGAAGTCTCGCTGAATTCTGGCGCGGCGGTGTTGGCCGGGCTGCGTGAAGGCGGGGTGGATGCCCACCCGGTCGATCCGCGCGACGTTGATATCACCCAGTTGAAAAACATGGGCTTTAAGAAAGCGTTTATTGCTCTGCACGGGCGCGGCGGCGAAGATGGCACGCTGCAAGGCCTTCTGGAGCTCATTCAACTGCCGTACACCGGCAGCGGCGTAATGGCTTCCGCTATTTCTATGGATAAGCTGCGTAGCAAATTACTGTGGCAGGGGGCGGGATTACCGGTCGCGCCGTGGGTTGCATTGACTCGTGCCCAGTTCAACGCAGGACTTTCTGCTGGCGTTTCTGAGCAGATTGCGGCGCTGGGGCTGCCGGTTATCATCAAGCCGAGCCGCGAAGGGTCCAGCGTCGGCATGTCGAAAGTTAGCGAAAGTTGTGCAATGCAGGATGCATTGGCGCTGGCTTTTCAGCATGATGATGAAGTTCTGATTGAGAAATGGCTCAGTGGCCCCGAATTTACCGTCGCTATCGTCGGTGAAGAAATTTTACCGTCAATTCGTATCCAGGCGGCTGGAACCTTCTATGATTATGAGGCGAAGTATCTCTCTGATGAGACGCAATATTTCTGCCCTGGTTTTGAGGAACCCGCCCGCGAGTCAGAAATCCAGAGCCTGGTGCTTAAAGCCTGGAATGTTCTGGGTTGCAAAGGATGGGGACGTATTGACGTGATGCTGGACAGCGATGGCCAGTTTTATCTGCTGGAAGCGAACACCTCACCGGGGATGACCAGCCATAGTCTGGTGCCGATGGCGGCCCGTCAGGCGGGTATGAGCTTCTCGCAGCTTGTTGTACGAATTCTGGACCTGGCGGGGTGATATGTCGCAGGCGGCGCTGAATACGCGGAACCAGGAAGAAGAATCGATTGCTTCTTCGCGTCGGAATAATGGAACCCGGCTGGCAGGGATCGTTTTCCTGCTGGCGGTGTTGTGTACCGTGTTGGTCAGCGGATGGATGGTTCTTGGTTGGATGGAAGATGCGCAGCGTCTGCCGTTGTCGAAAATGGTCGTCACCGGCGAACGTCACTACACGCGTAACGATGATATCCGCCAGGCTATTCTGGCGTTGGGCTCGCCGGGCACCTTTATGACTCAGGATGTCAACATCATCCAGAGCCAAATTGAGCGCCTGCCATGGATTAAACAGGCGAGCGTAAGAAAACAATGGCCCGATGAATTGAAGATTCATCTGGTTGAATATGTGCCGATTGCGCGCTGGAATGATCAACATATGGTAGACGTCGAAGGAAATTCTTTCAGCGTGCCGGCGGATCGTACCAGCAAACAGAACTTACCGATGTTATACGGCCCTGAAGGCAGCGAAAATGAAGTGCTGCAGGGATACCGCGACATGGGACAGGTGCTGGCAAAGAATAAGTTCACGTTGAAAGTGGCGGCAATGACCGCGCGTCGCTCCTGGCAGTTGACGCTTAATAACGATATTAAGCTCAACCTTGGCCGTGGCGACACCATGAAACGGCTTCAGCGCTTTATGGAACTCTACCCGGTTCTTCAGCAGCAGGCACAGACCGACGGCAAACGGATAAGCTACGTTGATTTGCGCTATGACTCGGGTGCGGCGGTAGGTTGGGTACCTGCTCCCGTAGAGGAAAATAATCAACAACAGAATCAGGCACAGGCAGAACAACGATGATCAAGGCGACGGACAGAAAACTGGTAGTTGGACTGGAGATTGGCACCGCGAAGGTTGCCGCTTTAGTAGGGGAAGTTCTGCCCGACGGTATGATTAATATCATTGGCGTGGGCAGTTGCCCATCGCGCGGCATGGATAAAGGCGGGGTGAATGACCTCGAGTCGGTAGTGAAATGCGTACAGCGCGCTATCGACCAGGCTGAACTAATGGCCGATTGCCAGATCTCATCAGTGTATCTGGCGCTTTCAGGTAAGCATATTAGCTGTCAAAATGAGATTGGCATTGTGCCTATCTCCGAAGAAGAGGTGACGCAGGATGACGTTGAGAACGTCGTTCATACCGCGAAATCGGTACGCGTACGCGACGAACATCGCGTACTGCACGTCATCCCGCAGGAATACGCCATCGACTACCAGGAAGGTATTAAAAATCCGGTAGGGTTATCCGGCGTGCGTATGCAGGCGAAGGTACATCTGATTACCTGCCATAACGATATGGCGAAAAACATTGTTAAAGCGGTTGAACGTTGTGGTCTGAAAGTTGACCAACTTATTTTCGCCGGTTTAGCGGCCAGTTATTCCGTATTAACGGAAGACGAACGTGAGCTGGGTGTCTGCGTAGTGGACATCGGCGGTGGTACAATGGATATCGCCGTGTATACCGGCGGCGCGCTGCGTCACACCAAAGTGATCCCTTACGCGGGCAACGTGGTGACCAGCGATATCGCCTATGCCTTCGGTACGCCGCCGAGCGACGCCGAAGCCATCAAGGTTCGTCACGGTTGCGCATTAGGTTCAATCGTCGGTAAAGACGAAAACGTGGAAGTACCGAGCGTGGGCGGACGTCCGCCGCGTAGCCTGCAGCGTCAGACGCTGGCAGAGGTGATTGAACCGCGTTATACCGAACTGCTCAATCTGGTTAACGAAGAAATCCTGCAGCTGCAGGAACAGCTCCGTCAGCAAGGGGTCAAACACCATCTGGCGGCGGGGATTGTATTAACCGGCGGCGCCGCGCAAATTGAAGGCCTGGCGGCCTGCGCGCAGCGCGTGTTCCATACGCAGGTGCGCATTGGCGCGCCGCTGAACATCACCGGTTTAACGGATTACGCTCAGGAGCCGTACTATTCGACGGCGGTTGGGCTGCTGCACTACGGAAAAGAGTCACATCTCAGTGGTGAAGCAGAAGTAGAAAAACGCGTGACGGCGTCAGTGGGCTCGTGGATTAAGCGACTCAACAGCTGGCTGCGAAAAGAGTTTTAATTTTTTAAGAGAACGCAGACAATTAGCGTTCTCAGGCGACAGGCACAAGACGGAGAGAAACTATGTTTGAACCTATGGAACTGACCAACGACGCGGTGATTAAAGTCATCGGCGTCGGTGGCGGCGGCGGTAATGCCGTTGAACACATGGTGCGCGAGCGCATTGAGGGTGTTGAATTCTTCGCGGTGAACACCGATGCGCAGGCGCTGCGTAAAACGGCTGTTGGCCAGACTATCCAGATCGGTAGCGGTATTACCAAAGGTCTGGGTGCAGGCGCGAACCCGGAAGTGGGCCGTAATGCGGCTGACGAAGACCGTGAAGCGCTGCGCGCTGCGCTTGATGGCGCGGACATGGTCTTTATCGCGGCGGGTATGGGCGGCGGTACCGGTACCGGTGCGGCGCCAGTGGTCGCGGAAGTGGCGAAGGATCTGGGTATCCTGACCGTTGCGGTCGTCACTAAGCCATTTAATTTCGAAGGCAAGAAGCGCATGGCGTTTGCTGAGCAGGGGATCACCGAGCTGTCCAAGCACGTTGACTCACTGATCACCATCCCGAACGACAAGCTGCTGAAAGTACTGGGCCGCGGTATCTCTCTGCTCGACGCTTTCGGCGCGGCAAACGACGTGCTGAAAGGCGCGGTGCAGGGTATTGCCGAACTGATTACCCGTCCGGGTCTGATGAACGTCGACTTCGCGGACGTCCGTACCGTGATGTCGGAAATGGGCTACGCGATGATGGGCTCCGGCGTGGCGAGCGGTGAAGACCGTGCGGAAGAAGCGGCTGAAATGGCTATCTCTTCTCCGCTGCTGGAAGACATCGATCTTTCCGGCGCGCGCGGCGTTCTGGTCAACATCACCGCTGGCTTCGACCTGCGTCTGGATGAGTTCGAAACCGTTGGTAACACTATCCGCGCCTTTGCTTCGGATAACGCGACCGTGGTTATCGGTACCTCTCTGGACCCGGATATGAACGACGAGCTGCGCGTAACCGTTGTTGCCACCGGTATCGGTATGGACAAGCGTCCGGAAATTACCCTGGTGACCAACAAACAGGTACAGCAGCCGGTAATGGATCGCTACCAGCAGCACGGTATGGCTCCATTAACTCAAGAGCAGAAACCGGTGGCGAAAGTGGTGAACGACAATACGCCGCAAACCGCGAAAGAGCCGGATTATCTGGATATTCCAGCTTTCCTGCGTAAGCAAGCTGATTAAGAATTGGCTGGAAGTTGGGCATCTGCGCTCTTTGTGCTAAACTGCCCTGCCGAATGTATAGTACACTTCGGTTGGATAGGTAACTTGGCGAGATTATACGATGATCAAACAAAGGACTCTTAAACGTATTGTTCAGGCGACTGGTGTCGGTTTGCATACCGGCAAGAAAGTCACGCTGACTTTACGCCCTGCGCCGGCAAATACCGGGGTCATCTATCGTCGCACCGACTTGAATCCACCGGTTGATTTTCCGGCTGATGCCAAATCTGTGCGTGATACCATGCTCTGTACTTGCCTGGTGAACGAGCATGACGTGCGGATTTCTACAGTCGAGCACTTAAATGCCGCACTGGCTGGCCTGGGCATCGACAACATTATTGTTGAAGTCGATGCGCCGGAAATCCCGATTATGGACGGTAGCGCCGCTCCGTTCGTTTATCTGTTGCTGGATGCCGGCATCGATGAACTGAACAGCGCCAAGAAATTTGTGCGTATCAAAGAGACGGTTCGCGTTGAAGATGGCGACAAATGGGCTGAGTTTAAGCCGTACAATGGTTTTTCGTTGGACTTTACCATCGATTTTAACCATCCGGCGATCGACTCCAGTACCCAACGCTATGCGCTGAACTTCTCGGCCGATGCGTTCATGCGTCAGATTAGCCGTGCGCGTACTTTCGGTTTCATGCGTGATATCGAATATCTGCAGTCCCGTGGCTTGTGCCTGGGCGGCAGCTTCGATTGTGCCATCGTTGTTGACGATTATCGCGTACTGAACGAAGACGGTCTGCGCTTTGAAGATGAATTTGTTCGCCACAAAATGCTGGATGCGATCGGTGACCTGTTTATGTGTGGTCACAACATTATCGGCGCATTCACGGCGTTCAAATCCGGTCACGCGTTAAATAACAAACTGCTGCAGGCTGTTCTGGCAAAACAGGAAGCCTGGGAGTATGTGACCTTCGAAGACGACGCAAAACTGCCGCTGGCATTCCGCGCACCGTCAATGGTTCTGGCGTAAGCCTGACCATTCAGTAAATTCGACTGGTAACCTGGTACTCTCTCCGTCCAGGGAACCAGTCGTTTTTCTTTTTAGCCTCCCCAAACCGCTTTTCACTGTGTTTCGCTGGCAATAACCTGTGCGCGTTCGCTGCTTTATTAAGCGTTTTCCCGCAGCATTAGCGTTCATTCCTGCTGTCTCGGCGCGGTATTAATGTTAGTATTTGGGCGCAAAATTTTTCTCAGGGTTGCTTTATCCTGTCGATTTCAGGCTGTACTGCGAAGACCGCCAATAAAATGGACCGCCTGAAAGGACGCAGGAAAACCAACTAAAGGTAAAGAAAGTGAGTGGATTGCTGACGCGTTGGCGACAGTTTGGCAGACGGTATTTTTGGCCGCATCTCCTGTTGGGGATGGTCGCGGCTAGCCTCGGCCTGCCTGCGCTTAACAACAGCCACGAAACCACTACGCCGGCGAAAGCCACTGCCAGCAATCATAATCCGAATAAAGTTAACTTCTCCCAGTTGGCGTTGCTGGAGGCCAATCGTCGGCCGAACTTTACCGTCGACTACTGGCATCAGCATGCGATTCGCACCGTCATTCGCCATCTGTCGTTTGCGATGGCGCCGCAGGCTTTGCCGGTGGCGGAAGAATCATCGCCGCTGCAGGCCCAGCATCTGGCCCTGCTCGATACGCTCAGCGCGCTGCTGACCCAGGACAGCAAACCGCCGGTGGTTATCCGCCAGACGGTTTATATCCCTTCTTCTTATTCTGCCTTCCGCGTCAGCGCCTGGATAAGCCAGGTAGCGGGGATCCGCGCAGGGCCTCAACGTCTCAGCTGAAAATAAACACGGACCATCCTATTTTTTTTGACTCCGCACCGCGGGGCGTTTGAGATTTTATTATGCTAATTAAAATGTTAACTAAAGTGTTCGGTAGCCGTAACGACCGTACGCTGCGTCGTATGCGCAAAGTCGTCAACATCATCAATGGTATGGAACCGGCGATGGAAAAGCTCTCTGATGACGAGCTGAAAGCCAAAACCGGAGAATTCCGCGCGCGTCTGGAGAAAGGTGAAAGCTTGGAAAGCCTGATCCCGGAAGCATTTGCCGTGGTGCGTGAGGCGAGTAAACGCGTCTTCGGCATGCGCCACTTCGACGTGCAGCTGCTGGGCGGTATGGTACTGAACGACCGCTGCATCGCGGAAATGCGTACCGGTGAAGGTAAAACCCTGACCGCGACGTTACCGGCGTACCTTAACGCGCTGACCGGTAAAGGCGTTCACGTCGTTACCGTCAACGACTATCTGGCGCAACGTGACGCCGAAAACAACCGTCCGTTGTTCGAATTCCTCGGTATGAGCGTGGGCATCAATATGTCCGGCCTGCCTGCGCCGGCGAAGCGTGAAGCCTATGCGGCCGACATCACCTACGGTACCAACAACGAATACGGCTTCGACTATCTGCGCGATAACATGGCGTTCAGCCCGGAAGAGCGCGTACAGCGTAAACTGCACTATGCGCTGGTGGATGAGGTGGACTCCATCCTGATCGACGAAGCGCGTACTCCGCTGATCATTTCCGGCCCGGCTGAAGACAGCTCCGAAATGTATCGCAAGGTGAACAAAATTATTCCGCACCTGATCCGCCAGGAAAAGGAAGACTCCGACACCTTTACCGGTGAAGGCCACTTCTCCGTAGATGAGAAAGCTCGCCAGGTTAACCTGACCGAACGCGGTCTGGTACTTATTGAAGAGCTGCTGGTGCAGGAAGGCATCATGGAGGAAGGTGAATCGCTGTATTCTCCGACCAATATCATGCTGATGCACCACGTCACCGCCGCGCTGCGCGCCCACGCGCTTTTTACCCGCGACGTTGACTACATCGTGAAAGATGGCGAAGTCATCATCGTCGATGAACACACTGGCCGTACGATGCAGGGGCGTCGCTGGTCCGATGGTCTCCACCAGGCGGTAGAAGCCAAAGAAGGCGTGGAGATCCAGAACGAGAACCAGACTCTGGCATCCATCACCTTCCAGAACTACTTCCGTCTGTACGAGAAGCTGGCGGGGATGACCGGTACCGCGGATACCGAAGCCTTTGAATTCAGCTCCATCTATAAACTGGATACCGTTGTCGTCCCGACTAACCGTCCGATGATCCGTAAGGATATGGCGGATCTGGTCTACATGACCGAAGCGGAAAAAATTCAGGCGATTATCGAGGATATTAAAGATCGTACCGCTGCCGGTCAGCCGGTGCTGGTCGGTACTATCTCAATCGAAAAATCTGAAGTGGTTTCCCGCGAACTGACGAAAGCTGGCATCAAGCACAACGTCCTGAACGCCAAGTTCCACGCCAGCGAAGCGGATATCGTCGCCCAGGCGGGTTATCCGGCTGCGGTAACCATCGCCACCAACATGGCGGGCCGTGGTACCGATATTATGCTCGGCGGTAGCTGGCAGGCAGAAGTCGCCGCGCTGGAAAATCCAACGCCGGAGCAGATTGAAAAAATCAAAGCTGACTGGCAGGTGCGCCACGATGCGGTACTGGCCGCAGGTGGTCTGCACATCATCGGTACCGAGCGTCATGAATCCCGCCGTATCGATAACCAGCTGCGTGGCCGTGCTGGCCGTCAGGGTGATGCCGGTTCTTCTCGCTTCTACCTGTCGATGGAAGATGCTCTGATGCGTATCTTCGCCTCCGATCGCGTATCCGGAATGATGCGGAAACTGGGGATGAAGCCGGGCGAAGCTATCGAGCACCCGTGGGTGACCAAAGCGATTGCCAACGCCCAGCGTAAAGTGGAAAGCCGCAACTTCGACATTCGTAAACAGCTGCTGGAATATGATGACGTCGCCAACGATCAGCGTCGCGCTATCTATACCCAGCGTAACGAGCTGTTGGATATCTACGACGTGAGCGAAACCATCAACAGCATCCGTGAAGACGTCTTCAAAGCCACTATTGATGCGCATATTCCGCCGCAGTCGCTGGAAGAAATGTGGGATATTGAAGGCCTGCAGGAACGTCTGAAAAACGACTTCGACCTTGAGCTGCCAATCAAAGAGTGGCTGGATAAAGAGCCGGAGCTGCACGAAGAGACCCTGCGTGAACGTATTCTGCAGAGCGCGGTAGAAACCTATCAGCGTAAAGAAGAAGTGGTCGGCGCCGAAATGATGCGACACTTCGAGAAAGGCGTCATGCTGCAAACGCTGGATTCCCTGTGGAAAGAGCACCTGGCGGCGATGGACTACCTGCGCCAGGGTATCCATCTGCGCGGCTACGCGCAGAAAGATCCGAAGCAGGAGTACAAGCGCGAATCCTTCTCGATGTTTGCCGCTATGCTCGAATCGCTGAAGTATGAAGTCATCAGCACGCTGAGCAAGGTACAGGTTCGGATGCCGGAAGAGGTCGAAGAGATGGAACAGCAACGTCGCGAAGAGGCGGAGCGTCTCGCGCAGATGCAGCAGCTGAGCCATCAGGATGACGATACTCTGGCTGCCGCCTCGCTGGCAGAACAGACCGGCGATCGTAAAGTCGGGCGTAACGATCCGTGCCCGTGCGGTTCCGGTAAAAAATACAAACAGTGCCACGGCCGTCTGAGCTAAGGGCTGATAAAAAGAAAACCAGGGCGCAGATTTCTGCGCCTTTTTTATGGAGCTGATTCAATGAAAAAACTGCAAATCGCCGTCGGGATAATTCGCAATCCGCAAGGCGAAATTTTTATTACCCAGCGTGCCGCAGACGCGCATATGGCTAATAAACTGGAATTCCCCGGCGGCAAAATAGAATCAGGTGAGACGCCGGAACAAGCGCTGGTACGTGAACTGCAGGAAGAGGTCGGGATTACGGTGACGACGTCCATGTTGTTCGACAAACTGGAGTATCAATTCCCTGACCGCCATATCACGCTATGGTTCTTCCTGGTGGAAAACTGGCAAGGCGAGCCGTGGGGCAAAGAAGGACAACCGGGGCAGTGGATGGCGCAGCAGGCTTTGGATCCGCAGGCATTTCCGCCGGCGAACGAGCCGATAATCAATAAACTAATTACGCTTGCCTGAGCGCCGGGCAACCCGGCGCAGGCCTGAAACGCTAATCCGGATTGTCCCGGCTTAGCGATAGGGAAGGCTACTGCTGCGGCTCGCTCCAGTCATCGCTGTCGGATAAGTCGCCGGAACTGGGTATACGTTTCTCTTCCGCCGCCCACTCGCCGAGATCGATCAGCTGACAGCGCTTCGAGCAAAACGGACGAAACGGGCTTTGTTCGCTCCAGACGACGTTTTTACCGCAGGTTGGGCAGTTAACGATAGTCTCTTCTGACATAGTGTCTCCTTAGCAACAAGCCAGTTCAAAATCAAAGCGTTCCGGCACGATACCATGCTCGCTGTCCAGCGGCAGGAAGCGGATGGCGAAGCGGCTTTTATGGCCGGAAATTTGCGGGTACAGCTGGTTCGCGAGATCCAGGCGCAGGCGCAGCAGATCGGCATCGTCGCCATTATCCTGATAAAAACCATTGAGGCTGGTCTGCTTACGGAAAGGCGCGGAGTTACGAATCAAATCAAGGATCAGCTCCAGCGACTGCATCAGCGGCGTCAGGCTCGCTAACCATTTTGCCACCTGCTCATCGCGATACTCTTGCGGCATATGCAGCCAGATATGCAGCGTTGGCAAATCAAAGCCGCAGCAGCCGCCAGGGATGCTCAGACGCTGGCGCACCAGGCCAATCAGCCGATCTTCACGCAGAAACTGGCCAATGCGTGGAGCGGAGATCAGGGTGCTGCCGGACAGTTTGAGCTGCTGACGTAGGGCTTCAATACGCTGCTGGTCGACACCGGGCACTTCGGCCCAGGTTTGTAATTTCCGCTGTTGTCGCTCCAGCTCTTTCAGCAGATCGGTACGCACTTCGCCACGTTCCAGCACGTCCAGTAGATCGCCGGTATTGCGGAAAAAATGGAGAGCGTCCGCGTAGCTGGCGATGGTTGGGCGAGAAGAGAGCTGCTGAATTAAAAATTCAATGCGCAGCCAGGTGCGCATTTTCTCATTGAGCGGATGTTCGAAGAGAACAGGGGTATGCATTACGGTTTTTCCTGTGAGGCGGCCTGCGATGCCAGCATTAAATACTTATCGTGCAGGCGGGCGACGTGGGATGCGACGGCATCCGCGGAGCCCATGTTTTCAATAACATCATCCGCTGCGGCAAGACGCTGTTCGCGCGTCGCCTGGGCGGCAAGAATATGTTCAGCGTGTTCACGACTGACCCCATCGCGGCGTATGGTGCGCTCGATTTGCGTCTCTTTCGGCACATCGACAACCAGTACGCGATCGGCTTTATCGGTCAGGCGGTTTTCGACCAGCAAGGGTACGACCCAGAGGAGATAAGGTGAGGTTGAGGCCTGCATCTGACGGCGTGTTTCTTGCTGAATCAACGGATGCAACAGCGCGTTAAGCCAGGCTTTGTCCTCGCTATGAGCGAAAATGCGTTCACGTAAGCGGCGGCGATTCAGGCTGCCATCGTCGTTGATCATCTGCGGACCAAATTTTTCAGCGATGGCGAGCAGGGCTGGTGTACCGGGCTCTACAACCTGACGCGCAATAATATCGGCATCGATGACGGTTACGCCCAGGTGAGCAAATTCGTCGGCAACGGTACTTTTACCGCTACCGATGCCGCCTGTTAACGCTACCGTATACCCCATACACTTCAATCCCGATGTCACATTATTGTTCAAAACCCTGGCGATTCACCGCGCCATTCAGACACAAAGGATAGCTTAATCAAGATTTTGTTAAATCGAAAAAGTATCCACAATGTGAATTGTGATTCACTTTATATATAAAAAACAATTGGTTAAAAATGACGCAATGGTAAGGAAAGCACACGAACGTGTTTTTCGCTATTCGCCAGGTAAATTTTAACGATTGTAGCTTAAAAAAAGTGAAAATCGCAGTCTTGCGCGGCTATGATTCGTGCGTATGATAGCGTCACTGGAGTTGTGCTCTCACATTAATGCAATTAACCCCAGGAATTCGCACATGCGTATTGAAGAAGATCTGAAGCTAGGTTTTAAAGACGTTCTTATCCGCCCGAAACGCTCTACCCTCAAAAGCCGTTCTGATGTTCAGCTGGAACGTGAATTCACCTTTAAGCATTCAGGCCAGACCTGGTCCGGCGTACCGATTATCGCTGCTAACATGGATACTGTCGGCACCTTCAGCATGGCGAAAGCCCTGTCCGCTTTTGGAATTCTGACCGCCGTGCACAAACACTACAGCGTTGAAGAATGGCAGGCGTTTGTGCAGAGCGAATCCGCAGAAGTGCTGCAACATGTGATGGTGTCCACCGGTACCTCTGACGCGGACTTTGAAAAAACTCAGCAGATCCTGACCCAGAATCCACAGCTGAACTTCGTCTGCATAGACGTGGCTAACGGCTACTCTGAACACTTCGTTCAGTTTGTGGCGAAAGCGCGCGCCGCCTGGCCACAAAAAACCATTATCGCCGGCAACGTGGTGACCGGTGAAATGTGTGAAGAACTGATTCTCTCCGGCGCTGATATCGTTAAAGTGGGCATTGGCCCTGGCTCCGTCTGTACTACCCGCGTGAAAACCGGCGTTGGCTACCCGCAGCTGTCTGCGGTGATTGAATGTGCCGATGCCGCGCACGGTCTCGGCGGCCAGATCATCAGCGACGGCGGCTGCACCATGCCGGGCGATGTTGCGAAAGCTTTTGGCGGCGGCGCCGATTTTGTCATGCTTGGCGGGATGCTGGCGGGTCACGAAGAGAGCGGCGGTACCGTGGTTGAAGAGAACGGTGAAAAATTCATGCTGTTTTACGGTATGAGCTCTGAATCGGCGATGACTCGCCACGTCGGCGGCGTCGCGAAATATCGTGCCGCGGAAGGTAAAACCGTTAAGCTGCCGCTGCGCGGCCCGGTTGATAATACCGCGCGCGATATCCTCGGCGGCCTGCGTTCGGCCTGTACCTATGTTGGCGCTTCCCGCCTGAAAGAGCTGACCAAACGTACAACCTTTATCCGCGTACAGGAACAAGAGAACCGCGTGTTCAACAGCCTGTAATGACGATGGCTGGCGCTCTGGCGCCAGCCATTAACTCCCCATTGTGCCCAGCGCGTCCCCCAGATGAAAAACAGGTAGGTACATCGCTACCACCAGCACGCCGACGATCGTTCCGGTCACCACCAGCAGTATTGGCTCCAGCAGCGTCGTCAGATTATCCGCCTGTTGATGAGTTTGCTCGCTATGATGGCGCGCCAGGTTATCGAGCATCGTATCCAGCGCTCCAGATGCCTCGCCGGTACGAATGAGCTGCAGGCACAGCGAGGTAAATCCGCCACAATTCGTCAGCGCCTGCCAGATTGGTTGGCCGTGGATAATATCTGCACGCACCTGTGCAATCCGCTGCCGCCACAGCGGGCAGCCCACGGTTTCCTCGACGCTCTCCAGCCCCTGTATAAAGCTGATACCCGCGCTTTGGGTCAGTGAAAGAATGGTAAATATCTGGCTCAGTTGCTGACCGTTGATCAGCCGACCCGCTATTGGAATCGCGTGAAATAATCTTTGCCTTAACAGCAGCCAGCGTGGGCGACGCCGGGCCAGCCGGTTGATAAATAGTGGAATAGCAAAAAGAGGCGGCAGCAAGGGCCAGTAGCGGGCTAACGCGTCGCCAAGGTGAATGACCATTTGCGTCAGCAAGGGGAGCGGCGTGTTGAAGGTCCGATAGATGGCGGTAAATTCCGGCAGAACGAAAAACAGCATCGCCACGACCAGCGCCAGCGCTAATGTCAGGATAACGATCGGATAGCGCAGCGCCTTCTTTACCTTTTCTGTCAGACGCTGTTGTTCCTGCTGCTGTTGCGCGAGTTGAAAGCAGCAGCGCTCCAGCTTACCGGTGAGCTCGCCGGTGCGGATCATCGCCAGATAGAGCGGAGGGAAGACCTGCGGCCATTGCGCCAGGGCGCTGGAGAGAGAAACGCCATTTGCCAATTCCTGCGCCAGCACTCGTAGCAACGCCTGCCATTGTTTGTGCGGCTGTTGTTGGGCCAGCAGCTCAAGCCCTTCGGCCAGCGGTAAACCAGCCTGCAGCAGCGTGGCAAGCTGGCGGATAACCTCACCGCTGTAGCGCGGGCGCCACAGCGAATTCTGTACCGTTTTACGCCGTAGCGCCAGCGGCAGGATCCGCTGCTGTTCCAGTGATGCCAGCGCCTGCCCACGCGTCTCGTGCCACAGGGCGCCCTCGCACGGCATTCCTTGCTTATCCATCCCGCGCCACTGCCAAAGCTGCTTAGTCGCCATGTGGGATCCCCAAAACCCGCACAACTTCTTCCAGGCTGGTCAACCCGCGCTCCACCGCTTCACAACCGCTTTCAAACAGCGTCATCATGCCAGCTTCGCGGGCCAGCGTTTCGATTTCCGCCGCGCTAAGATCGCGTTGAATGGCCTGACGTAGCGCGCTATCCACCGGCAGCAGTTCGAATAAGGCCAGGCGGCCGTAGTAACCGTGGTAGCACTGTGGGCAGCCAACCGCCAGCCAGCCGGGCAATGGACGTGGCCAAAGACTGTGCGGCACCTCGGTAGGTCGGCCGCCATCGCGCCGGCAGTGGGGGCACAGTTTTCGCACCAGCCGCTGGGCGACCACCAGCGATAGCGCCGAGGAGATCATCCAGCGCGCTACGCCCATTTGTTGCAGGCGAATTAACGTTTCGCTGGTGGAGTTAGTATGCAATGTAGAGAGCACCAGATGCCCGGTTTGCGCGGCCTTAATGGCGATTTCCGCGGTTTCGGCATCGCGAATTTCTCCGACCATGACGATATCCGGATCCTGACGCAGCAGCGCCCGCAGGACGCTCTGGAAGGTAAGCCCGGATCGCGGGTTGATCTGCGTTTGGTTGAGCCCGGTAAGCGGGATCTCCAGCGGATCTTCCACGCTGCAGATATTAACCTCTTCGCGATTCCGCGCCTGCAGAGCGCTATACAGGGTGACGGTTTTGCCGCTACCTGTCGGCCCGGTAACCAGTAGCAACCCCTGCGGCTGGTTCAATGCGGCGCGGAAAAAAGCCAGCTGACGAGAGGAGAGTCCCAGAGCTTCCAGATCCAGCGCCTGCTCCACCTGGTGTAATAAACGCAGGACGATTTTCTCCCCGCCGCGGCAGGGGAGGGTTGCGATGCGAAAGGAGACCGTGCGCCCGGCAAGCGTCAGAGTGAACTGTCCATCCTGCGGTAGACGATGCTCGGCAATATCGAGGCTGCCCAGCACCTTAAGCCGGGCGGCCATTGGCGCAGCCAGCGCGGGCTCAAGTAACGGTAGGGCATGTAACACGCCATCGACACGCAGGCGTATCCGCAGCTGATTTTCCGCTGGCTCAATATGGATATCAGAGGCACGCTGGCGCAGCGCCTGCTCCAGAATTTGATTCAGTAGATCGGTTACGCCCTGGGTATTACCCGTGGCGGGCTCTGCTGCTGCCCGTTGCGCCTCATTCTGACGCTTATCCATTCGCTCCTGGCTCCAGCATTCAATATCGATGCGCTTTTGGGTAGCGAAGCGCAGCGCTTCCATTAGATCTGGCGCCGGCGTATCCACGACGGCGATAACAATGGTCTGCTCGTCGCTCTTCAACAACAATGCGTGATGGCGCTGACAGAGTGAGAGTAGCTGTTCAGTATTCATTGCTGTCACCTCAGTTAAAGCGGAAGACATCTTCGCAGGCCTGCTTTAACGCGCTGTCATCGCCGATGGCGCAGACGCGCTGCCAGCCGGTGATACCGTTGGCGTTATCCCATGAAGGGGTCAGGGTGACGGCCAGCCCGTTAAGGCTCTCCTGGCCGGTCAGGGTGACCACCCCCTGGGCGACGCTAATCGCCGATACATAGCGGGTAGTCGACGGTGAAGGGATACCGTTGCTGCCGCCATCGCAGCTGGTTAGTCCGCCGTGGTCCAACGCGCACAGCTCTATTGCCGTGCGGTAGGGCACAAAGGTTTGCAGCATATCGGTGAGGGCGGCTTTGCGTAGGTAGTTTTGGTAGGCAGGGATGCCGATGGCGCTGAGGATGGCGATAATGCCGATAACCACCATTAATTCGATCAGGGTAAAACCACGTTGCTTATCCATAAGTCACTCCTTGTTGGTTGTGGGGTGACTTTGGCGCGATTACGTCGCGGCGGCGAGGAGGAAAAATACGCTTAGGATGCAGGTATCCAGCTTTTCGGTAGCACTTTCAAATATGTACGTGAAGCGTGCGAGGCGTCTCGCAAAAATAACCCCGATACCCGGTGGATATCGGGGAGAGAATTAACGAAAACGCATGGACAGGTCGAGGGCCCGTACGTGCTTAGTGAGTGCGCCGACGGAAATATAGTCAACGCCGGTTTCCGCGAATTCGCGAATGGTATCGAAGGTAACGTTGCCGGAGACTTCCAGCGCCGCCTGGCCGTTGGTACGTTTCACCGCCTCGCGCATCAGGTCGGTGGTGAAATTGTCGAGCATGATGATATCAGCGCCGGCTTTTAACGCTTCATCCAGCTCATCCAGCGTTTCGACTTCGACTTCCACCGGTACGTCCGGGTGCAGCCAGAAGGCTTTTTCCACCGCCTGACGTACCGAACCAGAGGCGATGATATGGTTTTCTTTGATCAGAAAAGCGTCGAAAAGGCCCAGACGGTGGTTCGCGCCGCCGCCGCACAGCACCGCATACTTCAACGCGGTGCGCAGGCCTGGTAACGTTTTACGTGTATCAAGCAGTTGCGTTTTGGTGCCTTTGAGCAGGTCGACGTAGCGGCGTACTTCGCTTGCTACCCCGGAGAGGGTCTGCACGAAATTCAGCGCGGTGCGTTCGCCGGTCAGCAGCACCCGCGACGGCCCGTCCAGTTCGAACAGCGGTTGATCGGCTTTTACCGTATCGCCGTCAGCCACGTGCCAGGTAATGCTGACATCGTCGCCGGCAAGCTGAATGAAAACTTCTTCTACCCAACGCTTGCCGCAGAATACCCCATCTTCGCGGGTGATAACGACGGCGTGAGAGCGCGCGTCCGATGGCAATAATTGCGCGCTAATATCGTTGTTAGCGTCAACTTCGCCGCCCAGATCTTCGCGTAGTGATTGCGCGACGGCGTCGGTAATATCGAGATTAATACGTTCCAGCAGCGCGTCACGGCGGCGGTCGGGGCTGTAGCGACGAGGCGTCATGATAAAGCTCCAGATAGATAAGATTCAGAAGTGGGAAACATGCTAACCTGAACCACGTTTCTGTACCACACATACCCAATGGATTTCGCGTCGCCTGTGGGGCCGCCGGGATCCACGTTTGCGAAAGGAGATTCCCCATGCAGTTGAATGGCGGATGGCTGGTGGGCGCGCGTCGGGTGCCTTCGCCGCATCACGATTGCCGCCCGGACGATGAAAACCCTTCTTTACTGGTGGTACATAATATCAGCCTGCCGCCGGGGGAGTTTGGCGGCCCGTGGATTGACGCGCTATTTACCGGTACATTGGATGCCGACGCGCATCCTTACTTTGCCGGGATTGCTCATCTGCGCGTTTCGGCACATTGTCTGATTCGCCGCGATGGCGAGATAGTCCAGTATGTACCCTTTGATAAGCGCGCATGGCATGCGCGCGTCTCCAGCTATCACGGCCGCGAGCGCTGCAATGATTTTTCGATCGGCATTGAGCTGGAAGGGACGGATACTCAGGCCTACACCGAGGCGCAGTACCAGCAGCTAGTGGTGATTACCCGGGCGCTCATCCAGCGTTATCCTGGTATTGCTGATAATATTACCGGCCATTGCGATATCGCGCCGGTACGTAAAACGGATCCCGGCCCGGCCTTTGATTGGGCAAAATACCGCGGTATGTTGGCCGCATCGTCACATAAGGAGATACCATGACGTTGTTTACTACGCTGCTGGTTCTCATCGCCGAGCGTCTGTTCAAGCTTGGCGAGCACTGGCAGCTCGATCATCGCCTGGAGGTACTGTTCCGCCGCGTGAAGCATTTCTCGCTGTTCGGCACCGTGCTGATGACCGTCGTCGCGGTGGCGGTGGTATATGTTATTCAACGCCTGCTACAGGGGCAGCTATTTAACGTACCGCTGCTGGTGTTCTGGATTTTGCTTGGCCTGCTGTGTATTGGCGCGGGTAAGGTGCGCCTGCATTATCATGCCTATCTGAAGGCGGCGGCGAACAACGATAGCCACGCCTGCGACTCTATGGCCAGCGAGCTAACGCTTATTCACGGCGTGCCGCCGGGCTGCGATCGTCAGGAGTATCTTCGCGAGCTGCAAAACGCGCTGTTATGGATTAACTATCGCTACTATCTCGCGCCGCTGTTCTGGTTGGTGGTCGGGGGGCATTGGGGGCTGCTGACGCTAACCGCTTATAGCGTCCTGCGCGCCTGGCAGACCTGGCTTGCGCGCTATCAGACGCCGCGCCATCGTTTACAGTCCGGCATTGACGGTATTCTGCATATTGTCGATTGGGTGCCGGTGCGCCTGGTTGGTGTGGTATACGCGCTGCTGGGGCACGGCGAAAAAGCGCTGCCGGCGTGGTTTGCCTCGCTAGGCGACCGTCACTCTTCACAGTATCAGGTATTAACTCGTCTGGCCCAGTTCTCGTTGGCCCGCGAGCCGCACGTCGATGCGGTTGAGACGCCAAAAGCGGCGGTTTCCATGGCGAAGAAAACCTCGCTGGTGGTGGTGGTGATTATGGCGCTGCTGACCATCTACGGGACTTTGATTTAACGGCCCGAAGCCAGGCGCTGCTGGGTAAGACGTACTCGCCTGTGGCCCCATGTTGCCGGATGGCGCTGCGCTTATCCGGCCTACTGTCCTATAACCGTAGCGACAAAATCCGCCCAGCGAAGCGCAGCGCTCGCCGGGCGAGGATTGACTCGCTACAGCGTATCAGCGGGCGGGATGCCGAAGTCGGGCATCCCGTTTTCTTGCCAGCGCACCAGCTTTAGCCGGGTGTGACGGTTAGGATCGTACAGTGGGTCGCCTTCGATTTCGGTGTAGTTGCGCGCGTGGTACACCAGCACATCTTCCCCCTCCGGCGTTTGCGTAAAGCTATTATGGCCGGGACCATACTGGCGGTTTTCATAGCTGGTGCGAAATACCGGCTGCGGGGCTTTGTGCCAGTTTTCAGGCAAAAGCGGGTTGGCTTCACGATCGATCCATAATAATCCCATGCAGTAGTTTTCATCGGTCGCGCTGGCGGAATAACTGATGAACAGCTTATCGCCGTGTACCAGCACCGCAGGCCCCTCATTGACCATAAATCCCCGGCATTCCCAGGCAAACTCCGGCTTACTCAGCATGATCGGCGTGCCTTTTAGCGTCCACGGGTTTTCCAGCTCCGCCAGATAGAGATTGGTATTGCCGGCGATCTGCGGGTCTTTCTGCGCCCATAAATACCAGCGTTTCCCTTGATGGCAGAAGGTGGTGGCGTCGAGGGCGAAGGTATCGAACGAGGTGATAATTTGCCCTTTTTCCTGCCAACGGCCGCTGAGCGGATCGCTGTCGGTACACTCAATGGCGAACATCCGGTGCTGGAACATCCCCTGGGCGTCGAGGTCATGGGTCGGGGCGGCGGCGAAATAGATATACCACTTGCCGTCGATGTAGTGGAGCTCCGGTGCCCAAATCAGCTGGCTCATCGGACCGCTTTGCGGTTTGCGCCAGACGGTCACCGGCTCGGCTTCACGCAGGCCTTCCAGCGTGGCGGCGCGGCGAATCTCCAGCCGATCGTATTCCGGCACGGAGGCAATAAAATAGTAGTGGTCGTGATGGCGCAGGATAAAAGGGTCCGCGCGTTGTTCAATAAAGGGGTTAGGCCAGTTGTTCATCAGGCTTTCCTTATGTGTTCACTGGTTTTCAATTCCTGGAATTCATTCAGTTCGCTGTAATTACTGCGGCGTTTTTCCAGATCGCTCTGGATTTGGCGCATCAGATTACGGTCAACTTTCAGCAGGCGCACGACGCCTGCGGTAATCAGGTAGCCAACGCCGGGGATCACAGAGAACAGCAGCACGATACCATTTAGCGCCGAGGCGCTTTGTTGCTTCGCGCCGGCATCGTAGCCGTACCACGACAGCAGGAAACCCACCATAGCCCCGGCGACCGCCAGCCCGACTTTCAGGAAGAAGAGGTTGCCGGAGAAGCTGATGCCGGTGATCCGTTTACCGGTTTTCCACTCGCCGTAGTCATCGACGTCGGACATCAGCGACCAGTGCAGCGGCGACGGGATTTGATGCAGGATATTGAGCAGGAAGTAGAGCACCAGAATCAGCGTTGTGGCATGCGGATTAAAGAAGTAGAACGCGCAGGAGAAGACCGCCAGTACAATGTTGGTCCAGAAAAAGACCTGCAGTTTACACCAGCGGTCGGTCAGCACTTTCGCCAGCATGCTGCCGATCATCATGCCGACAACGCCAAGGCTGATAAACAGGGTGGCGAAGTGGGTACTTTGCCCCATCACCCAGGTGACATAGTACATGGTGGCGGCCATGCGGATAAAGCCGGGGCAAACGTTGCACAGGGTTAAGAGCAAAATGCGAACCCACTGGTCGTTTTTCCACACGTCTTTGAGGTCTTTTTTCAGCTCGTCGTTGGTTTGTACCGCCGGGCGGATGCGCTCGCGTACGGTGGCGAAGCAGAACAAAAACATACACATGCCGATGAACGCTAATACGGTCATCGCCATTTGATAACCTTTCGCTTTATCGGCGCCGCCGAACCACTCCGCCATTGGCAACAGGGTCAACGAGAGCAGAAGCGTCGAGATACCGACCAGCACAAAGCGGTATGACTGGCAGGCTACCCGCTCTTGCGGGTCGGATGTCATCACCGTTCCCAAAGAGCAGTAGGGGATGTTAATCGCGGTATAGGTTATCGACAGCAGGAAGTAGGTGATGAAGGCATAGATAACCTTGCTGTTGTAGGTCCATTCCGGGGTGGTGAACATCAGCACGCTGAACAGGGCGTAGGGGAAGGCCATCCACAGCAGCCATGGGCGAAAGCGGCCATATTTACTGCGAGTGCGGTCGGCCATCGCCCCCATGATCGGGTCGGTGACAGCATCGATGACGCGTACCGAAAGCAGCAGCACCCCAACCAGCGCCGGTGCAAGACCAAAAATATCCGTATAAAAATAGTTAACGAACAACATGATGGCGCCAAAGATAATGTTACATCCGGCATCGCCCATCCCGTAGCCAATCTTTTCTTTCAGCGAAAGTTTATTGCCTGTCATCCTGGAACTCTCCATTGCAGTCTGGAGAGAATTATTGGTCTTAGCGTCGGGAATTACGTTGCAGTAATCCGTCATCGATATGGATAAAACTGTTACAGGAAGGAAAGTGTGAAGCAGATAACAATGCGCCGTGCCCGTCGCTCGAGGACGGACACGGCGTGACGAGATGTATTATTGTGCTTTTACGACGCCGGCGCTTTTCTGCTTAAACAGATAGCCAACGCCGAGAACGGCAATCCATACCGGTATCAGCCACACCGAAATCGCCATTCCCGGGGTCATCAGCATGATGGCCAGTACCGCGACCATAAATAGCAGGCATACCCAGTTACCCAGCGGGTAGAATAGCGCCGGGAAACGTGTTTTCACGCCTTCCTGCTGCTTAGCGCGACGGAATTTGATGTGCGCGAGGCTAATCATCGCCCAGTTAATTACCAGCGCGGAGACCACCAGCGCCATCAGCAGTCCGAACGCCGATTCCGGCGCCAGGTAGTTGATCAGCACGCACAGCGCGGTGACTACGGCGGACACCAGAATGGTGTTGACCGGTACGCCGCGTTTATCGAGAGTCAGCAGCGCTTTCGGCGCATTACCCTGCTGTGCCAGGCCGAACAGCATACGGCTGTTACAGTACACGCAGCTGTTGTAAACCGAGAGCGCGGCGGTCAGCACCACGATGTTGAGGGCGTTTGCCACCAGTGTGTCGCCGAGTTCGTGGAAGATCAGCACGAACGGGCTGGTATCGGCGGTGACGCGCGTCCACGGCAGCAGGGAGAGCAGCACGGCCAGGGAGCCTACATAGAAAATAAGGATACGGTAGATAACCTGGTTGGTGGCTTTCGGGATGCTCTTTTCCGGGTTGTCCGCTTCTGCCGCGGTGATGCCCACCAGTTCCAGACCGCCGAAGGAGAACATAATGATCGCCATCATCATCACCAGCCCGGTGAAGCCGTGCGGCAGGAAACCGCCCTGATCCCACAGGTTACTGACCGTCGCCTGCGGGCCGCCGTTGCCGCTGAACAACAACCAGGCGCCGAACAGAATCATGGCCACTACTGCGACGACTTTAATAATCGCGAACCAGAACTCCATTTCGCCGAACACTTTTACGTTGGTCAGGTTAATGGCGTTAATGGCGATGAAGAAGACCGCCGCGGAGGCCCAGGTAGGGATTTCCGGCCACCAGAACTGGATATATTTGCCCACGGCGGTCAGTTCCGCCATGGCGACAAGCACATACAGTACCCAATAGTTCCAGCCGGAGGCAAAGCCGGCAAAGCCGCCCCAGTATTTATAAGCAAAATGGCTGAATGAACCGGCAACCGGTTCTTCGACGACCATCTCGCCGAGTTGACGCATGATCAGGAAGGCGATAAACCCGGCGATAGCGTAGCCGAGAATAATACCAGGACCTGCAGATTGAATCACTGACGCACTACCCAGGAATAAGCCCGTACCAATAGCGCCTCCTAGCGCAATGAGCTGTATATGGCGGTTCTTCAAGCCGCGCTTGAGTCGATCGCCATGCTGTTGACCTTCCATCATGAAACCTCGTGTGTGGTTATTATGTTTATACGCTTCATCCTTCAGGTTGCTGCTTTGCTGTCCGTCTCTGCCAAATAGCATAGTTAGCTAATTTCAAGGCGTTTGAGGCCAGTTTTTACCCGAGTGACGCAACGCACACATTGTTGTGTTTGTGTAATTATGAAATTCCATTTTTGTATTGATTTCTTTACGGAAAGCAAAGCGGAAATTCCCTCAAAGACCTTTCGCCTGATGCAGAATAATGGTAAGGGCGTGCGAATGCACCTGCTTTATGAAGGGATGATGACGGAACGAACAAAAAGACACCGTTTGTCATTTTTTCTTACCACCGCCGCCGCTACCCTTAATTGGTTATCTATTCACTTTATTGGTTTATAAATGCACTTTTTAGCTTCTTGAATCGGTTCAGAAAGCGTAATTTTTCGTTTATATAAAGTTAATGCTACCCCTTGCTGGGTAAATGTAAGTTTTGTGCAAGGTTACATTTCTGAAACGTTATTTCTGTAAGGTTGTTAAAAAAGGCCAGGTTTACTGATTTCAATCAAAACCTGTATGGACAGGAGGTGAATACTTTGTTACTTTAGCGCTACGAACTTTAAATTGGTAAGACCAATTGACTCCGGGCGAATGGCAGAGACAGGGAATATGGCCTACAGCAAGATCCGCCAACCAAAACTTTCTGATGTGATAGAGCAGCAGCTGGAGTTTCTGATTCTTGAGGGGACGTTGCGCCCCGGTGAAAAACTCCCGCCTGAACGCGAACTGGCAAAACAGTTCGACGTTTCCCGTCCCTCGCTCCGTGAGGCGATTCAACGCCTCGAAGCCAAGGGCCTGTTGCTTCGTCGCCAGGGCGGTGGAACCTTTGTACAAAGCAGCCTGTGGCAGAGCTTTAGCGACCCGTTGGTCGAGCTCCTGTCCGACCACCCTGAATCCCAATTCGATTTGCTGGAAACCCGTCACGCGCTGGAAGGCATCGCGGCTTATTACGCGGCGCTGCGCAGCAATGATGAAGATCGCGACCGTATTCGCGAGCTGCATCAAGCCATTGAGCGGGCCCAACAGTCCGGCGATCTCGACGCCGAATCCGGCGCTGTCGTCCAGTACCAAATCGCCGTCACCGAAGCGGCGCACAATGTGGTGTTGCTCCATCTGCTAAGGTGTATGGAGCCGATGCTGGCACAGAACGTTCGTCAGAACTTTGAATTGCTGTATGCCCGCCGGGAAATGCTCCCGTTGGTCAGCAACCATCGTACTCGCATTTTCGAGGCGATAATGGCCGGGGAGCCGGAGCAGGCGCGTGAGGCGTCGCACCGTCACCTGGCGTTCATTGAGGAAATTTTGCTGGATCGTAGCCGTGAACAGAGTCGTAGAGAACGTTCACTGCGTCGTTTACAGCAACGAAAGGACGAGAACTCCGGTTCTTAAGCGCCATTTTTTAGAGCGCGGCAACTAAACGCAGAACCTGTCTTATTGAATTCTTGGTTGTTCATAAGAGTGAAACGCTAAAGAGTTCAATGGGACAGGTTCCAGTTAAATCAACGATTAGATAGATAAGGAATACCCCCATGTCAGAACGTTTCCAGAATGACGTGGATCCGATCGAAACTCGCGACTGGCAACAGGCGATCGAATCGGTCATCCGTGAAGAAGGTGTTGAGCGTGCTCAGTATCTTATCGACCAGCTTCTTTCTGAGGCCCGCAAAGGCGGCGTGAAAGTAGCGGCCGGTGCGGCAGCGCATAATTACGTCAACACTATTGCCGTTGAAGATGAACCGGAATACCCGGGCAATCTGGAGCTGGAACGCCGTATTCGTTCAGCGATCCGTTGGAACGCCATCATGACCGTTCTGCGCGCATCGAAGAAAGATCTGGAGCTGGGTGGCCACATGGCATCCTACCAGTCTTCCGCTACCTTCTACGAAGTCTGCTTCAACCACTTCTTCCGTGCGCGCACTGAGAAAGACGGCGGCGATCTGGTTTACTTCCAGGGCCACATCTCTCCGGGCGTATATGCACGTGCCTTCCTGGAAGGTCGTCTGACTGAAGAGCAGATGAACAACTTCCGTCAGGAAGTTCACGGTAATGGTCTGTCCTCTTATCCGCACCCGAAACTGATGCCGGAATTCTGGCAGTTCCCGACCGTATCAATGGGTCTGGGGCCGTTGGGCGCTATCTATCAGGCTAAATTCCTGAAATATCTGGAACACCGTGGTCTGAAAGACACCTCTGCGCAAACCGTTTACGCCTTCCTGGGCGATGGCGAGATGGATGAGCCGGAATCTAAAGGCGCTATCACCATCGCGACCCGTGAAAAACTGGATAACCTGGTCTTCGTCATCAACTGCAACCTGCAGCGTCTGGACGGCCCGGTCACCGGTAACGGTAAAATCATTAACGAACTGGAAGGCATCTTCGGTGGTGCTGGCTGGAACGTTATCAAGGTTATCTGGGGCGGTCGTTGGGATGAGCTGCTGCGTAAAGACACCAGCGGTAAGCTGATTCAGCTGATGAACGAAACCGTTGACGGCGACTACCAGACCTTCAAATCCAAAGACGGCGCCTACGTTCGTGAGCACTTCTTCGGTAAATATCCGGAAACCGCCGCGCTGGTTGCCGACTGGACTGACGAGCAGATCTGGGCCCTGAACCGTGGCGGTCACGATCCGAAGAAAGTCTACGCTGCTCTGAAAAAAGCGCAGGAAACCAAAGGTCAGCCGACCGTGATTCTGGCGCATACCATTAAAGGTTATGGTATGGGCGACACCGCGGAAGGTAAAAACATCGCGCACCAGGTTAAGAAAATGAACATGGACGGCGTTCGCTACGTCCGCGATCGTTTCAACGTGCCGGTGGCTGATGCCGATATCGAAAAACTGCCGTACGTGACCTTCCCGGAAGGTTCCGAAGAGCACACTTACCTGCACGCTCAACGTGAAAAGCTGAACGGCTACCTGCCGACTCGTCAGCCTAAATTCACTGAGAAACTGGAGCTGCCGACCCTGGCCGACTTCAGCGCGCTGCTGGAAGAGCAAAACAAAGAAATCTCTACCACTATCGCTTTCGTTCGTGCCCTGAACGTGATGCTGAAGAACAAGTCGATCAAAGATCGTCTGGTGCCGATCATCGCCGATGAAGCGCGTACTTTCGGTATGGAAGGTCTGTTCCGTCAGATCGGTATCTACAGCCCGAACGGCCAGCAGTACACCCCGCAGGACCGTGAGCAGGTTGCATACTACAAAGAAGACGAGAAAGGCCAGATTCTGCAGGAAGGTATTAACGAGCTGGGCGCAGGCGCATCCTGGCTGGCTGCTGCGACCTCCTACAGCACCAACGACCTGCCGATGATTCCGTTCTACATCTACTACTCGATGTTCGGCTTCCAGCGTATCGGCGATCTGTGCTGGGCGGCAGGCGATCAGCAGGCTCGCGGCTTCCTGATCGGCGGTACTTCCGGTCGTACTACGCTGAACGGCGAAGGTCTGCAGCACGAAGATGGTCACAGCCATATTCAGTCGCTGACTATCCCGAACTGTATCTCCTACGACCCGTCTTACGCGTACGAAGTCGCTGTCATCATGCATGACGGTCTGGTACGTATGTACGGCGAAGCGCAAGAGAACGTTTACTACTACATCACTACGCTGAACGAAAACTACCACATGCCGGCCATGCCGGAAGGCGCCGAGGAAGGTATCCGTAAAGGTATCTACAAACTCGAAACCATCGAAGGTAGCAAAGGTAAAGTTCAGCTGCTGGGCTCCGGTTCTATCCTGCGTCACGTTCGTGAAGCAGCGCAGATCCTGGCGAAAGATTACGGCGTGGGTTCTGACGTGTATAGCGTCACCTCCTTCACCGAACTGGCGCGTGATGGCCAGGATTGCGAACGCTGGAACATGCTGCACCCGCTGGAAACTCCGCGCGTACCGTACATCGCTCAGGTGATGAACGACGCTCCGGCTGTGGCATCCACTGACTATATGAAACTGTTCGCCGAGCAGGTTCGTACTTACGTACCGGCTGATGATTACCGCGTACTGGGTACCGATGGCTTCGGTCGTTCCGACAGCCGTGAAAACCTGCGTCACCACTTCGAAGTCGATGCTTCCTATGTGGTCGTTGCGGCGCTGGGCGAACTGGCTAAACGTGGTGAAATCGATAAGAAAGTTGTGGCTGACGCCATTGCTAAATTCGACATCGATGCAGAAAAAGTTAACCCGCGTCTGGCGTAAGAGGTAAGAGAATAATGGCTATCGAAATCAAAGTACCGGACATCGGGGCTGATGAAGTTGAAATCACCGAGATCCTGGTCAAAGTTGGCGACAAAGTTGAAGCTGAACAGTCGCTGATCACCGTAGAAGGCGATAAGGCCTCTATGGAAGTTCCGTCTCCGCAGGCTGGCGTCGTGAAAGAGATTAAAGTCTCCGTCGGCGACAAAACCGAGACTGGCAAACTGATCATGATTTTCGATTCCGCCGAGGGTGCAGCAGCCGCTGCACCTGCGCAGGAAGAGAAAGCAGCTGCTCCGGCACCGGCAGCAGCGCCGGCGGCAAGCGCAGCGAAAGAAGTTCACGTACCGGATATCGGCGGCGATGAAGTTGAAGTCACCGAGATCATGGTTAAAGTGGGCGACACCATTGCCGCTGAGCAATCCCTGATCACCGTCGAAGGCGACAAAGCTTCTATGGAAGTTCCGGCGCCGTTCGCGGGTACCGTTAAAGAGATCAAAATCAACACCGGCGACAAAGTGTCTACCGGCTCCCTGATCATGATCTTCGAAGTGGCGGGCGCTGCGCCTGCAGCCGCTCCGGCACAGGCTGCCGCTCCGGCTGCCGCGGCACCGGCTGCTGCGGCTGGCGTGAAAGACGTTAACGTACCGGATATCGGCGGCGACGAAGTTGAAGTCACCGAAGTGATGGTCAAAGTCGGCGATAAAGTGGCTGCTGAGCAGTCACTGATCACCGTCGAAGGCGACAAAGCTTCTATGGAAGTTCCGGCGCCGTTCGCGGGCACCGTTAAAGAGATCAAAATCAGCACCGGCGACAAAGTGTCTACCGGCTCTCTGATCATGGTCTTTGAAGTGGAAGGCGCTTCGCCTGCTGCTGCTCCGGCTCAGGCCGCGGCACCGGCACCGGCTGCTGCACCTGCACCGGCTCAGAAAGCTGCCGCGCCGGCTGCTAAAGCGGAAGGTAAAACCGAATTCGCTGAAAACGAAGCTTACGTTCACGCGACTCCGCTGATTCGCCGCCTGGCGCGCGAGTTCGGCGTTAACCTGGCAAAAGTGAAAGGGACTGGCCGTAAAGGTCGTATCCTGCGCGAAGACGTTCAGGCTTACGTGAAAGAAGCGGTTAAACGCGCTGAATCCGCACCGGCTGCTGCCGCAGGCGGCGGTCTGCCGGGCATGCTGCCATGGCCGAAAGTTGATTTCAGCAAGTTTGGCGAAATCGAAGAAGTGGAACTGGGTCGTATCCAGAAAATCTCTGGTGCGAACCTGAGCCGTAACTGGGTGATGATCCCGCACGTTACGCACTTCGACAAAACCGATATCACCGATCTGGAAGCGTTCCGTAAGCAGCAGAATGCCGAAGCTGAGAAGCGCAAACTGGACGTGAAATTCACCCCAGTGGTCTTCATCATGAAAGCCGTTGCCGCTGCGCTTGAGCAGATGCCGCGCTTCAACAGCTCGCTGTCCGAAGATGGTCAGCGCCTGACGCTGAAGAAATACATCAACATCGGTGTGGCGGTTGATACTCCGAACGGTCTGGTGGTTCCGGTCTTTAAAGACGTGAACAAGAAGAGCATCACCGAGCTGTCTCGCGAGCTGACCACCATCTCGAAGAAAGCGCGCGATGGCAAGCTGACTGCTGGCGAAATGCAGGGCGGTTGCTTCACCATCTCCAGCATCGGCGGCCTGGGTACTACCCACTTCGCGCCGATTGTTAACGCGCCGGAAGTGGCCATCCTGGGCGTGTCTAAGTCCGCGATGGAGCCGGTATGGAATGGTAAAGAGTTCGTTCCGCGTCTGATGATGCCGATCTCTCTGTCCTTCGACCACCGCGTCATCGACGGTGCTGATGGTGCTCGCTTCATTACCATCATCAACAACACCTTGAGCGACATTCGCCGCCTGGTGATGTAATCGAAAAAGCCGGCCTGACGGCCGGCTTTTTTCTGATAACCTCACTCTGTTGGGGATTATCAGCAACAAAGGACAAAATCGTTTGCCGTTTGTTGTTTAAAAATTGTTAACAATTTTGTAAAATACACGCGGATAGAACGTCCCGGTGGACTTGGGCGTAATAATAAAAGCGTCAGACCCGCCGGATATAAATTACAGAGGTCATGATGAGTACTGAAATCAAAACTCAGGTCGTGGTACTTGGGGCTGGTCCTGCAGGTTACTCTGCAGCCTTCCGTTGCGCTGATTTAGGTCTGGAAACCGTCATCGTAGAACGTTACAGCTCGCTGGGCGGCGTTTGCCTGAATGTGGGTTGTATCCCTTCTAAAGCACTGCTGCACGTTGCAAAAGTTATCGAAGAAGCGAAAGCGCTGGCCGAACACGGCATCGTTTTCGGCGAACCGAAAACCGACATTGACAAGATCCGCACCTGGAAAGAAAAAGTCATCACTCAGCTGACCGGTGGTCTGGCTGGCATGGCCAAAGGTCGTAAAGTGAAGGTGGTTAACGGTCTGGGTAAATTCACCGGCGCTAACACCCTGGAAGTTGAAGGCGAAAACGGCAAAACCGTGATTAACTTCGACAACGCGATCATCGCGGCGGGCTCCCGTCCGATTCAACTGCCGTTTATCCCGCATGAAGATCCGCGCGTTTGGGATTCCACCGACGCTCTGGAACTGAAATCTGTACCGAAACGCATGCTGGTTATGGGCGGCGGTATTATCGGTCTGGAAATGGGTACCGTATACCATGCGCTGGGTTCAGAGATTGATGTGGTTGAAATGTTCGACCAGGTTATCCCGGCTGCCGACAAAGACGTGGTTAAAGTCTTCACCAAGCGTATCAGCAAGAAATTCAACCTGATGCTGGAAACCAAAGTGACTGCCGTTGAAGCAAAAGAAGACGGTATTTACGTTTCCATGGAAGGTAAAAAAGCCCCGGCGGAAGCGCAGCGTTACGACGCGGTGCTGGTGGCTATCGGCCGCGTGCCGAACGGTAAAAACCTCGACGCAGGCAAAGCTGGCGTGGAAGTTGACGATCGCGGCTTCATTCGCGTTGACAAACAAATGCGCACCAACGTGCCGCACATCTTTGCTATCGGCGATATCGTCGGTCAGCCGATGCTGGCGCACAAAGGCGTGCATGAAGGTCACGTTGCCGCAGAAGTTATCTCCGGCCTGAAACACTACTTCGATCCGAAAGTTATCCCATCCATCGCCTACACCGAGCCAGAAGTAGCATGGGTTGGCCTGACTGAGAAAGAAGCGAAAGAGAAAGGCATTAGCTACGAAACCGCCACCTTCCCGTGGGCTGCTTCCGGCCGTGCTATCGCTTCCGACTGCGCAGACGGTATGACCAAACTGATCTTCGACAAAGAGACCCACCGTGTTATCGGCGGCGCGATTGTCGGCACCAACGGCGGCGAGCTGCTCGGTGAAATCGGTCTGGCTATCGAAATGGGCTGCGACGCTGAAGACATCGCGCTGACTATCCACGCTCACCCGACTCTGCACGAGTCCGTTGGCCTGGCGGCAGAAGTCTTCGAAGGTAGCATTACCGACCTGCCAAACGCTAAAGCGAAGAAAAAGTAACTTTTTCTTTCCGCTAAAATGCATAAGCGGCTCTCAGAGCCGCTTTTTTTATAGCTAATGTTTAGAACTATGTCCCTGTTCACAAACCGCTACACCTCATACATACTTTGAAAATAGTCACTCGGTAAACTAATAGGTAGTTAATTATGTATCTGAGGTGTGAGATGAAACGCTTATTGACTACGGCGCTGTTAGCCACGATGTTCGTATCCGGTATGGCCTGCGCGGCTGATGCAACCATTCCATGGGCGGCGAACAGCGGCGGTACTGAAAATACCCATATTGCGGCGATGGGCCAGGATCTGAATGCGCAGCATCAGTTGGTGACGAAGACGAATGAAGGGGTGTGGGCGGCGAATTCCGGGAGCATCAGCTCGGATGAAGCGGCGCTGACCAGTCAGAAACCAGCTTTTGCCGGTTATCCGGAGCTGATGCCGCACCAGGGCTAAGCACAAAAGAGTGCCCGGTTGCTATCGCGCAACCGGGCATTTTTTTATTGATTGACCGCCTGCCATCCCGCCGCTGAATCGGGGGCAAAGTGCGTAATTGCCTGCGCTTTCGTCGCGCTCTCTTCGCCCAGGTTCGCCTGCCAGACCTTATCGTTCTGATCGATCATAAAGCTCATCACCCCGGTTTCTCCCCACTCTACCGGCCAGGCAAGTAAAGCGACGCCTTGATTATCGTTATCGGCAATAATACGGAAGCGGTAGCCATGATAACCGGCGCCGGGCTCCGTCGGGCTAAATGCTGGCCCCAGCGGGCTTGGCGTTTCACCCGGTAAGGTTGGCCAGTACAGGCCATCTTTTTTGCCTTCGCTGCTGATGATTTTTTGCGCCCAGCGATGATTCATTTGATAGTAATCCTGCTGGGCATCAACGTAGGCGTGCATGGCGGAAATTGCCGACAGTTCATTGCGGCCGATGGCGCGTGTGAGAATTTCATCTTCTCCGGCCGCCATATCAAAACGCCAGCCCTGTTCATCTTTGACAATAGGAATTGGCAACCGCCACGCTTCGCTGCCGACATCAAGCCAGGCGTTATTACCCTGCTGCACAATGATGTGTTTCACCTGCCAGTCGCGCTGAAAGCGGTCGATAGCAGTAGGATCAATACCGTCGGTGGGTAAAAACTGATGCCAGTTATCGCCGAGCAGATTATTGAGCGCGGCTTTATCACGATGATTGAGCGCATCGGCCAGTGCGCTCGCTGCTTTTTCCGGCGTGGAAAACTGTTGCTGGGCGAAGGCGGCGAGCGGCGCCAGCATTAGCGTTAATAGGGCGATCTGTAATGGTTTTCTCATCTGCTCATCCTCAGCGACGACGCAATTCATGATGTTCGGAAAGACGCTCTCTGGCGGCGCCGCGCTGTTCGCTGCTCAAGCCGGAAATATTACGGCTTTGCAGCCCGCGCGCCTGCTGCGATTGCCAGGAGGGGGATCGACTTTCGTTGCCGCTTAAGGCATGGGCGCGCACCGTGCTCACCGCTTGCTGACGTTGGGCCGGCGTCACGGAGTGAATCTGCTGACGGCGCTGTTGTTGCTGAGGCGTTGGATTCTGCACGTGGCTCTTCACGGTTTCGCGATGCTGTTGCTGCTGCGGCGTTGGATGTTGCAACTGCGTTTTCGCCGCTTCGCGACGCTGCTGTTTGGCTGGCGTCGGCGTGCTGTCGTAGCCACGGTAGCTGCTGCGCTGGGTGACCTGCTTCAATTGTTGAGAGGCCGCCTGACGCTGCGCATCACGCGAGGCGCTAGTGGCCGCCAGCTTGCCTGCGCTGGCGGCTGGCGCGTTGGGATGCTGAAGCTGCGTCATCGCCGCTTGCCGTTGAGCGTTGCGATCGACCGGCGCATGCTGGGGCGCGCTGAGTCCGCCGGGCACATTGGTCTGATGATAGCGCTGGGCGACATTATTATTCGGATAAGGCACGTTGCCGCGATAGGCGGGGTTGTGCTGCCAGTTAACGCGGTTACCCGGCAGATTCTGTCCGGTAATGCGGTTGAAATTATTCACATTAATATTGATGTTATCGCCATTGTGCTGGTAACCGCCGTGATGGTAATCGTCATCATGATGATGGTAATCATCGTCATCATCCCAGTCGATGCTGCTGAAGAGCGCCCAGGTGGTGGCGATGCCGAGGCTGTAACCAAAACCTTTGACGAAGCTATCGGTGAACTGCTCCCCCGGAGGAGGCGGCAGATAGACCGGGGGATAGGCGCTATTCGGCCAACTGCCGTAGACGGTCGAAGGGTTATAGCTTGGAACGTATACCACCTGCGGATTGGTTGGTTCAATTTTGATGATCTGCGAAGGCGCTGGTGATGCCGTTGAGGTTGTCGAGGTTGATACCGTGCTGCTATTCGATGACGTCGAAGAGGCCGGCGCAGCGGCTGTGACGGTCACTTTCTGTTGCGGCGTGGATTTTAATGTTCCGGTTTGTTGGGCAATGGCGCGCAGGCGCTGTACGGAATCCATCACATCGTGCGGCTGGGCTAAAAATGCATCCCCAAGGTTTTCTACCCACGGCGGGTTTTCGCCCATCATTGCCAGCAGGGCGGGAAAAGCAACGAGGGATTTGACGCTCGGATCCCACGGTTGGCTGGCAACGGCCTGCACGGCAGCGTCGCCTTTCATCGACGGGTTATCCTGCGACCACTGCACCGCCTGCATAACGTTGTCCGGATAGGTGGAGGCCATCAGTACCTGCGAGAGTAAACTGTCCGGGTAGAGCGCGATTGGCGCGACCCATTGGTCGATTTGCGCCTGGGTATAGGTGGCGGCGACAGGTTGCGCTGGCGCAGTCGCTGGTGCTGTCGTTGGCACAGGCTGCGCCGTCACCGGCGCTTCAGCGATAGTCTCTGGGGTACGGCTTTTAACATATAGCGTTCCCGCCGCCGCGAGTAAGCCGGCGCTACAGAGCAGGGCGATAATATGGGGTTTGAACGGTAGTGACATGGAAGCTCCTGACACAGAAATGTTACCCATCTCGCTCAAGTATCGGCGAAAACGGTACGTTACGGGAGTATATGAAGACGATATTGTTTTTTTTGATTTTTGTTGGGATCCTGACATTAAATCTGTAACAGAAATAAATTTATCTACCAGCATTTGAACAGAAAGCCTGCAATATCCTGCCCTTAACGATTCAGCTAAATTTTAATGTTGCTTTTTTGTAAACAGATTAACACCCTTCAAAAATCCTGCTATGCTGCCCTCGCGGTATCGGGCATTTACCCTACAAACTGCTGTCTCACAGGAGCGTGAAGAAAATCGCCTACCGCATTTTACAATGAGAGCGAGGAGAACCGTCGTGCTAGAAGAATACCGTAAGCACGTAGCTGAGCGTGCCGCCATGGGGATTGTTGCCAAACCCTTAGACGCAACCCAAATGGCCGCGCTGGTAGAACTGCTGAAAAACCCGCCAGCGGGTGAAGATGAATTCCTGTTAGATCTGCTTACCAACCGTGTACCGCCGGGCGTCGATGAAGCCGCCTATGTTAAAGCCGGATTCCTTGCCGCTATCGCCAAAGGCGAAGCGACCTCCCCACTGGTTACCCCTGAAAAAGCCGTTGAACTGCTGGGCACCATGCAGGGCGGTTACAATATTCACCCCCTGATTGAAGCGCTGGACGATGCAAAACTGGCGCCGATTGCCGCGAAAGCGCTGTCCCATACCCTGCTGATGTTCGATAACTTCTATGACGTAGAAGAGAAAGCCAAAGCGGGTAATGAATACGCTAAACAGGTTATGCAATCCTGGGCTGATGCCGAGTGGTTCCTGAACCGCCCTCAGCTGGCGGAAAAAATCACCGTTACCGTCTTCAAAGTTACCGGCGAAACCAATACCGATGACTTGTCTCCGGCGCCTGACGCCTGGTCCCGTCCGGATATCCCACTGCACGCTCTGGCGATGCTGAAAAACGCTCGTGAGGGTATTGAACCGGATCAGCCGGGCGCGGTCGGTCCGATTAAACAAATTGAAGCGCTGCAGCAGAAAGGCTTCCCGCTGGCCTACGTTGGCGACGTTGTCGGTACCGGTTCTTCGCGTAAATCCGCCACCAACTCGGTGCTGTGGTTCATGGGCGACGATATCCCTAACGTACCGAACAAGCGCGGCGGCGGTCTGTGCCTGGGCGGCAAAATTGCGCCTATCTTCTTCAATACCATGGAAGATGCGGGCGCGCTGCCTATTGAAGTGGATGTGAGCAACCTGAACATGGGCGACGTCATTGACGTATACCCGTTCAAAGGCGAAGTGCGTAACCACGAAACCAACGAGCTGTTGGCAAGCTTCGAACTGAAAACCGATGTACTGATCGACGAAGTGCGCGCCGGTGGCCGTATTCCGCTGATCATCGGTCGCGGCCTGACGACCAAAGCGCGCGAAGCGCTGGGGCTGCCGCACAGCGACGTCTTCCGTCATGCGAAAGACGTGGCGGAAAGCAACCGCGGCTTCTCTCTGGCGCAGAAAATGGTTGGCCGCGCCTGCGGCGTTGCCGGTATCCGGCCGGGCGCTTATTGCGAGCCGAAAATGACCTCCGTTGGTTCTCAGGACACCACTGGTCCAATGACCCGTGATGAGCTGAAAGATCTGGCGTGCCTGGGCTTCTCCGCGGACCTGGTGATGCAGTCTTTCTGCCACACCGCAGCCTATCCGAAGCCGGTTGACGTCACCACGCACCACACTCTGCCGGACTTCATCATGAACCGCGGCGGTGTTTCACTGCGTCCGGGCGATGGCGTTATCCACTCCTGGCTGAACCGTATGCTGCTGCCTGATACCGTAGGTACCGGCGGTGACTCCCATACCCGTTTCCCGATTGGTATCTCCTTCCCGGCGGGCTCAGGTCTGGTGGCCTTCGCCGCCGCGACCGGCGTGATGCCGCTGGATATGCCAGAATCGGTACTGGTGCGCTTCAAAGGTAAAATGCAACCGGGCATTACCCTGCGCGATCTGGTTCACGCCATTCCGCTGTATGCTATCAAGCAGGGCCTGCTGACCGTTGAGAAGAAAGGGAAGAAAAATATCTTCTCTGGCCGCATCCTTGAAATCGAAGGTCTGCCGGATCTGAAAGTCGAGCAGGCATTTGAACTGACCGATGCTTCCGCTGAGCGTTCTGCTGCAGGTTGTACCATCAAGCTGAACAAAGAGCCGATCGTTGAGTATCTGAACTCCAATATCGTCCTGCTGAAGTGGATGATCGCAGAAGGTTACGGCGATCGTCGTACGCTGGAGCGCCGTATCCAGGGCATGGAAAAATGGCTGGCGGATCCGCAGCTGCTGGAAGCCGACGCTGATGCGGAATACGCGGCAGTGATCGACATCGATCTGGCGGATATCAAAGAGCCAATCCTGTGCGCACCGAACGATCCGGACGATGCGCGTCTGCTGTCGGACGTGCAGGGTGAGAAAATCGACGAAGTGTTTATCGGTTCCTGCATGACTAACATTGGCCACTTCCGTGCTGCCGGTAAGCTGCTGGACAGCCATAAAGGCCAACTGCCGACTCGCCTGTGGGTGGCGCCGCCAACCCGTATGGATGCTGCGCAGTTGACTGAAGAAGGCTACTACAGCGTGTTTGGTAAGAGCGGCGCGCGTATCGAAATCCCTGGCTGTTCCCTGTGTATGGGTAACCAGGCGCGTGTGGCTGACGGCGCGACGGTCGTGTCGACCTCTACCCGTAACTTCCCGAACCGTTTAGGTACCGGCGCCAACGTTTATCTGGCCTCTGCTGAACTGGCGGCGGTCGCTTCTCTGCTGGGCAAACTGCCGACGCCGGAAGAGTACCAGACCTTCGTCGCTCAGGTTGATAAGACGGCGGAAGATACCTATCGCTACCTGAACTTTAACCAGCTGGATCAGTACACTGAAAAAGCTGACGGCGTAATCTTCCAGACCGCCGTGTAATCCGTTCGGTCAGCCTGGCTGGCCGTTTGGCTACAAACTCTCCAATGCCCGCTGAACATTGCATCAGCGGGCATTTTTATTTTTAAACCTCCCACCCGTTGCGCTTTTTTTCTTCCTGTCTGCTGCGATAATTAGGTTATGGGTACAGTGCAGCGGTGACGCATTGCCCTTGCAGAGGAAAAGATTATGGATTACGAATTTCTGCGCGATATTACCGGTGTGGTAAAGGTGCGAATGTCGATGGACCACGAGGCGATTGGGCACTGGTTCAACGAAGAGGTGAAAGATAACCTGGCCCTTCTGGATGAAGTGGAACAGGCAGCGCGCACCGTGAAAGGCAGTGAACGTTCCTGGCAGCGGGCCGGCCATGAATATACGTTGTGGCTGGATGGCGAAGAAGTGATGATCCGCGCCAACCAACTGGAATTTTCCGGCGATGAAATGGAAGAGGGGATGAATTACTACGACGAAGAGAGCCTCTCTCTTTGCGGTGTGGAGGATTTCCTGCAGGTGGTTGCCGCATACCGTGAATTTATGCAGCAGCGTTAATGATTCGTTCGGTGCCGGGCGGTGCGGAACCCCGTAGGCCCGGCAAGCAAAAGCGCCGCCGGGCATTTCAGGCATTACACCGCAGGTATATTGCGGGCGTAATAAATTTCCCGCATCTCTTTCCACAGCAGGTCGGTAATCACCTTGCGCTCTTGCTCGCTTAACTCTTCCGGTTTGGTGTGGAACATGTAGTGTTTGAGATCGAACTCTTTCAGCATCATTTTGGTATGGAACATATTTTCCTGATAGACGTTCACGTCCACCATGTCATAGAGCGACTTCATATCTTCTGACATGAAGTTCTGAATAGAGTTGATTTCGTGATCGATAAAATGTTTCATGCCGTTGATATCACGGGTGAAACCACGCACGCGATAATCAATGGTTACGATATCTGATTCCAGTTGGTGAATCAGGTAGTTCAGCGCCTTCAGCGGTGAAATCACTCCACAGGTGGAGACTTCAATATCGGCGCGGAAGGTGCACAGACCGCCTTCCGGATGGCTTTCCGGATAGGTATGCACGCAGATGTGGCTTTTATCGAGATGTGCGACCACGGTCTCAGGCAGCGGGCCCGGATGCTCGCTCTGATCGATAAGCTGCGGATCGATAGGCTCTTCGCTAACCAAAATGGTGACGCTTGCGCCCTGCGGTTCATAATCCTGGCGTGCGATGTTGAGTATGTTGGCGCCAATGATTGAACAGGTCTCGGAGAGGATTTCCGTCAGGCGATTGGCATTATAGAGTTCATCGATATAGGCGATATAGCCATCGCGCTCTTCGGCGGTTTTAGCGTAGCAGATATCGTAAATACAAAAACTCAGGCTTTTAGTCAGGTTGTTGAAGCCGTGCAGCTTAAGCTTTTTCAATTTGGTTCACCTCCTCGTTTCAGGTTAGCTGGCAGTCAGCGCATCCAGCAGGTATTGCGGTAGCGCGAAAGCCGCGGTATGAATTGCCGGATTGTAATAACGGCATTTCAGCCCGGCGCTATGGAAGCGGGCCTGAATAATTTCCGTCGACAAATGACGCAGGGCTTCATTATCGGTCGCCCAGGCAAAGGTCATGATACCGCCATAGTAGGTCGGGATCGCCGCCTGGTAGAAGCTGACATCGGTGAAATAGTGGCTGAGCTTGCGATGGCTGCCAACCGCTTCATCCTGCTGCAGGAAGCTTACGCCGTTCTGGGCAACGAAAATTCCGCCGGGGCTCAGACAACGTTTACAACCGGCATAAAACGCCGAAGTAAAGAGGCTCTCACCGGGGCCGATCGGGTCGGTACAGTCGGAGATAATGACATCAAAAGTTTGTGACGTTTGGTTGACGAAGTTCACGCCGTCATCAATCACCAGCGTAAAGCGCGGGTCGTCATAGGCGCCGGCGTTATGGTTTGGTAGATACTGACGGCAGAACGAGACCACCCCGGCGTCGATTTCCACCATGGTAATGGTTTCGATATGTTGGTGGCGGGAGACTTCGCGCAGCATCGCGCCATCGCCGCCACCGATGATCAGCACGTGCTTTGCGTGACCATGGGCCAGCAGCGGAACGTGGGTCATCATTTCATGATAAATAAACTCATCGCGCTCAGTGGTTTGCACCACGCCATCGAGCGCCATCACTCGGCCAAATGCCGCGTTTTCGAAGATGATTAAATCCTGATGATCGGTCTTCTCATGGTACAGCACGTTATCAACGGTAAAATATTGACCAAAATGTTCATGCAGCGTCTCATGCCAGTGATTACTCTCGGCCATGGCTTACTCCTCCTTCGTTAACTTCTGTCGCGCCCGCAAAGCGGGCACCACATCATAGCCAACTATAGATAGAGATTGATATGGCGAATAGTAAACCATCTGCTGTTTGGCCGATCTCTCGCTTAGCGTGAGGCTTTCGGCACAGGTGCTTTAGGTTGTTGATCGCTGTTGAGCCTGACGTCAACAATTCGGACGGTATACACCATCGTCGCGCCCGGCGGAATTTTTCCAGGGATCCCTTTGCTGCCGTAAGCCCGCTCCGGTGGAACCACGATAGTGATGGCACCATGGTTATTCAGGCGTTTAAGCGGTTCACGGAAGGTCGGGGGATACTGACTTAGCGCCTGTGACCAGATCTTATCTTCGGCTTCCATATCGTTTATCACGGTACCGTCGATCAAGCTTTCTTTGATAACGACGGTGACGATATCGTTTTCACCGACCTTACCTTTGCCGGGGTAATCTATGCGGCTGTAAATACCCTCTTTAAGCGCTACGCCTTTCTGCGCGGCAAATTTCTGCTGATACGTTTTGCCTTCGCGGCGAGTTTGTTGCTCAAACTTATCAATGTTTTTGTATAACCGCTGTGAGACGTCGAAAAGCGCCTTATTGCGCGCTTGTTCATCCAGCGCCGGCTTACCGGCAAAAGCATCGTTAACGCCCTTAATAACGGTTTCCTGTTGCAGGTTTAACCCTTTAGCTGCCTGGCTGGACAGCGTTTTAAGTGCATCTTGCCCTATCGACACGCCGACGGAATATGCCTGCTGCTGTGAGGCGCTGCTGAGGTTTAGTGCGGGCGATTTGGCTGTCGTGGCGGTGGTGGTTTTTACTGCGGCGAGTTCGGCGCTCAGTTTCTGTTTCTCCGCCATTGCCGCAGCCAGCTTGTCGCTCAGGGCCTGCTTGTCTCTCTCCAGCGCGTTGAGCTTTACCGTTTGCGTCTGCAGAGCGTCGGCAGAGCGTTTGAGATTATCCGCGCCGTTGGCTTTTTCCTGCTGGACGGTGCGGGCTTGCTGAACAAGCCGCTTGTTTTCCGTGTCCAGCGTGGTTATCCGACCCTGGAGTTGTGCGATGGTGTTATTCAACGCTGAATTATCTACCGACGCTGGTGCCGTGGCGGGAGGTTGTGATTTTAGCTGTGCCTGCAGCTGGCGGATGGTCTTATCTTTGTCGGCGATGAGACTTTTTTGCGCGGCCAGTTTTTTTTGCAGTGCTGCCGTATTGTTCTCGCGGGCCCTGGCGGGTTTACTGACCTCCGGTGCCGGAGGTATCTCTTTGTTCTCTTTTTTCTCCTGCTGCTGGACATAGTTGAGAAACGCAGGCGCGCCGTCATCCGCTTGCGCATGACCAATAAAAAAGGACGCCAGCAAAATGAAGGCCAGCGTCAATATATTAAGGCGAATTATCATAGCGCCTGTCACTTCACCGCATTATCGCCGCGCATGACCAGACTATCGATCAGCGACTTTTCAATATCGGCGCAAAGCTTAATGGATTTAAATTGATACATGGAATCGATGCCCTGACGGGTTGGATCGGCGACTTTCGTTCGCACTGAATTATATTGCGACGCCGCACCTATCAGGGCGGTGAATTCACTACCCAGTCTTGAGGCTTCTTTCGGATTAACTTCTTTTAACGAATCCAACGCCTGGCGGCAGGCATTAAGCCGCTCCTGCTCAGCGGCCAGTCGCAGCTTTTCATTCTGTTGCGCGTCGGTAGCGATGACGATTGGTGGCGTTATGGGAGCGTTAGCCTGACGATGTGCCTGGCAACCCGCTAACATGATAATAGCGAAGGGAAATAAGCGAAAAATAGGTGAGATATTCAAAATGTCATTCCATGGCAATAAGAGAGGTTGCCAGCGATTTTAATTGTCCTGTTGGTCTTTGCAATAAATGAGGAGTTGAATTATTTACTCTCGAATGTGATTTTTACGGATAAATTAAACTTTTGGTTAATTAATAAAAATAAAGAAAAATAGGGGCGTGAAATAAAAAATATCGGTGAATGAATTCATATTTCGTCAATGCTGGTGGAGATGGGGAGGTGTGAATACACAGATGCAGCCGCATCGCGGCGGCTACAGATACGCTTACTTCACATAGGCCAGCAGGCTGAGAGAGTCACGGGCCAGGGCTTTACATTTTTTGGCGGTCGGGATTTTGATACCGCTGAGATCGCGATAGCTGTCCTCACCTAATGCTTTCATATTAAAGCTATCGTAGTTGCTGAGGTCCCATTGGTTTTGCTGGGCAAAAAAGACCAACGCGCGGCGGATTTGCGTATTCGGCAAATTTTGATAGCCGCAATCGTTTTTCAGGAATACAAATACCGCCGTTAAATCAGCCATATCTTCCGCTTCGGACTCGCTTAATGCATAGCTATTGGCGGAGAGGGCGAGCAGGCTGCCAAACAGCATTGTTCTGAAAAACGTCTTCATTTTTTCTACCATTGAAACACGGACAATCAAAGTTAGCATACTTCTTTACACCACGCAGAGCTTTATTCACAAGCTTCTGCTTGACCTTCCCGTTGCGGGAGGGTTTAAGCTTAAATATTCACCAGCAGAATAAAAGGATGTGAAAATGCAACGTCGTGAGTTTATCAAATTAAGCGCCGCGCTTGGCGCGATCAGCGCCTTACCGCTCTGGAGCCGTTCGGTATTCGCCGCTGGCCGTCCGGCTTTGCCGGTCCCGGATTTATTGACCGCCGACGCGCGCAATCGCATTACGCTGACGATTCAAGCCGGAAAGACGCAGTTTGGCCCGCATCTTGCGACGACCTGGGGTTATAACGGCAGCCTCCTTGGGCCCGCGTTGAAGCTGAAGCAAGGTGAAGCGGTGACGGTAGATATTCATAACCGCCTGGCGGAGGAGACCACGGTCCACTGGCACGGACTAGAAGTGCCTGGCGAAGTCGATGGCGGCCCGCAGGGCGTCATCGCCGCAGGAGCCTCAAGGACGGTGAGTTTTACGCCGACGCAGCGAGCGGCGACCTGCTGGTTCCATCCTCATCAGCATGGTAAAACCGGCCGTCAGGTCGCGATGGGGCTGGCGGGTTTGGTGCTGATTGAAGATGTCGAGAGCGGGCAATTACTGCTGCCGAAGCAGTGGGGAATTGATGATGTTCCGGTGATCGTGCAGGACAAAAGATTCAATGCCAATGGAGAAATAGATTACCAGCTCGATATCATGAGCGCCGCCGTTGGCTGGTTTGGCGATACCCTGTTGACTAACGGCGCGCTGTATCCCGAACACGCTCCGCCGCGCGGTTGGCTGCGCCTGCGTCTGCTTAATGGTTGTAATGCCCGCTCGCTGAATTTCGCTACCAGCGATCGCCGCCCAATGTATGTAGTAGCAAGCGACGGCGGCCTGTTAGCGGAACCGGTCAAAGTGAGCGAACTGCCGGTACTAATGGGCGAGCGCTTTGAGGTATTGATTGATACCCGCGATGGAAAGGCATTTGATCTCCTGACGCTGCCGGTTAGCCAGATGGGGATGGCGATTGCGCCATTTGATAAGCCACAGCCGGTGCTTCGTATACAGCCGCTATTGATCCCGGCATCCGGTAAGCTACCCGATACTTTGGCCGCACTGCCCGCGCTGCCGTCACTGGAGGGCATGACGCAGCGCACGCTGCAACTGTCTATGGATCCTATGCTCGACATGATGGGAATGCAGGCGCTGATGAAGAAATATGGCGACCAGGCGATGTCCGATATGAACCATGGGATGATGATGGATCATGGCGATATGGGCAATATGAATCACGGTCAGATGAAGAATATGAACCATGGCGGCGGAATGGGACATGGCGCTTCATCTGATAAGGGCTTCGATTTCCATAACGCCAACCGCATCAACGGTAAAGCCTTTGATATGAATGTGCCGATGTTTGCCGCGGCCAGAGGGCAGTACGAGCGCTGGCTGATATCCGGCAAGGGCGACATGATGCTGCATCCTTTCCATATTCATGGCACGCAATTCCGTATTCTGAGTGAAAATGGTCAGGCGCCAGCGGCGCATCGTCGCGGCTGGAAGGATACGGTAAGAGTGGAGGGCGGGGTGAGTGAAGTGCTGGTGAAGTTCGATCATCAGGCGCCCAAGGAGTTTGCCTATATGGCTCACTGTCATCTGCTGGAGCATGAAGACACCGGAATGATGTTGGGGTTCACCGTTTAGGACTCTGCGGCCTGCCGCCCTCTCCCATAGGGGAGCGGGCAAACAAAAAAACGGCAACTTTCGTTGCCGTTTTGCGTTTTATTTCGCGTCATCCGGTAGCGCATAGGCAACGATGTAGTCGCCCATTTTAGTACCGAACGAGCCATGACCGCCGGCAGAGATGACAACGTATTGCTTGCCATTCACTTCATAGGTCATCGGCGTCGCCTGGCCACCTGCAGGCAGACGCGCCTGCCACAGTTTTTCGCCATTACTCATGTTGTAAGCGCGCAGGTAGTTATCGGCGGTGGCGGCGATAAACAGCACGTTACCGGCGGTTGAGATCGGTCCGCCCAGCATCGGCATACCCATATTGAATGGCAGCGGGACAGGCAGCGGGAACGGCAGACTATCCTGCGGCGTACCGATGCGTTTTTTCCACACCACTTCGTTGGTCTTCAGATCCAGCGCCGAGATATAACCCCATGCCGGTTGTTTACACGGCAGGCCAAACGGCGACAGGAACGGGTTCAGCGTGACGCCGAACGGGACGCCATACTGCGGCTGAACGCCGGACTCGGTACCAGAGCCTTTCGCGTCTTTTGGCGGTTCCATCGGGTTGCCCGGGCCGCGTGGGATCAATTTAGAGACGAACGGCAGCGCCATCGGGTTGGCGATAGCCACCTGACGGTTTGGATCGACGGAGATACCGCCCCATTCAAACATCCCCAGGTTACCAGGGAATACCAGCGTGCCCTGTTCAGACGGCGGAGTGAAGATACCTTCATAGCGCATCTGATGGAAGATAACGCGGCACACCAGTTGGTCAAACATGGTGGCGCCCCACATATCTGCGCCGGTCAGGTCTTTCTTCGGACGGAAGCTCAGCTCGGAGAACGGCTGGGTTTTAGCAACATAATCGCCTTTTGCCGCACCTTGCGGAACCGGTTTTTCCGGCGCCGGGACCACCAGCTCGCCATTACGGCGATCTAGTACGAAGATGTTACCGGTTTTGGCCGGAGCGTAAATCACCGGTACGGTTTTACCGTTCACATCAATGTCGGCCAGCGTCGGCTGCGACGGCATATCCATATCCCACAGATCGTGGTGTACGGTTTGGTAGCTCCACGCCAGTTTCCCGGTGGTTGCGTTCAGCGCCACGATAGAGCTGGCGTAACGTTCCTGTTCCGGCGTGCGATTGCCGCCCCAGATATCCGGCGTGGTTACGCCCATCGGCAGATAGACTAAATCCAGCTTCGCGTCATAGGCGGCAGGCGCCCAGGAGTTAGGTGAATTGAGTGTGAAGTGATGTTCATCGCTCGGGATCGCATTAGGGTCTTTAGCGCCCGGGTCGAAGGCCCACAGCAGTTTACCGGTATTCACATCAAAGCCGCGGATAACGCCTGATGGCTCGCGGGTTGAGAAGTTATCGGTTACCGCGCCGGCAATGACGATAGTCTTATCGGTGATAATCGGCGGCGACGTCGGTTCATACATACCCGGCGTGGTTACCGGCATATTGGTTTGCAGGTTGAGAATGCCTTTGTTGGCAAAGGTTTCGCACAGCTTACCGTTGTCGGCGTTCACCGCGAACAGACGGCCATCGTTGACCGGCAGAATAATACGGCGCGGGCAGTCGGCGACGACGTCGGCAGGAGCGTTATCTGCTTTGGCTTCATGATAGGAGACGCCACGGCAGGTCACGTGCTGGAACGACGGATCGGCGTTCAGCTGCGGGTCAAAATGCCACTTCTCTTTACCGGTGGCCGCGTCAAGCGCGAACAGACGCTGGTGCGCGGTACACAGATACAGCATGTCGCCAACTTTAATCGGCGTCACTTCGTTAGTGATTTCACCCGGATCGTTCGGCTGCTTCAGGTCGCCGGTGCGGAATACCCAGGCTTCCTTCAGGTTCTTAACGTTATCGGCGTTAATTTGCTTCAGCGGCGAATAACGCTGGCCTTCCTGGTTACGGCCATAGGCCGGCCAGTCGCTATCGGCGACGGTAGAAATCGGAGCGGCCGGCGTCGCGTCAGCGCTCAGCGTACCGTTCACTTCCTGTGGGTCGTTGAAACCTGCCCAGGTCAGGATACCGCCGCTAATCAGCAGGGCGATAACCAGACCGCCAACGGCGCCAGCGGAAGGGACCGGCAGACGACGCCAGACAAATGGTAGGATCAGCCAGATGCCGAAGAAGACCAGGATGTCGCTACGCGGCGTCAGCGCCCAGAAGTCGAAACCGACTTCCCATACCCCCCAAATCATGGTTGCCAGCAGCAGGGCGGCGTACAGCCACAGCGCAGCGCGCTTGCCGCGGAACAGCATAACGGTGATGGCCAGCATCACCAGGCCTGCGATAGGGTAGTACCAGGAACCGCCGATAGCGGCCAGCCATACCCCACCGATTAACAGATACAGGCCACAGAAGGCGGCAAACAGCGCCGTCAGCGTGACAAGTAACCGTGATTGTTGAGATTTTGTTTCTGCCATAGAAAGACACTCTTCAGTTGTTAATTTTTTAGCTGCAATTAATTATAGGATTTAACAACTGTGATCGGAATCACAAATATGGCTTTATTATTCACTGCACCGAAGATTTCGTTTTGCTGGTATACTGTATCGCTTGCCGGTCAACGTCGATGTGAAAGCAACGGCTTTGAAGATTTATCCTAAGAATCAAATGGTTAGTTTAATGAAACATACTGTAGAAGTGATGATCCCGGAAGCCGAGATCAAAGCGCGTATCGCCGAACTGGGTCGTCAAATTAATGAACGCTACAAAGACAGCGGCAGCGAAATGGTGCTGGTGGGTCTGCTGCGCGGTTCATTTATGTTTATGGCTGACCTGTGCCGTGAGGTTCAGGTGCCGCATGAAGTCGACTTTATGACCGCCTCCAGCTATGGCAGCGGCATGTCCACCACCCGTGATGTCAAAATCCTTAAAGACCTGGATGAAGATATTCGCGGTAAAGACGTATTGATCGTCGAAGACATCATCGATTCCGGCAACACCCTGTCTAAAGTGCGCGAAATCCTCAGCCTGCGCGAGCCGAAATCACTGGCTATCTGTACGCTGCTGGATAAACCAAGCCGTCGTGAAGTGAACGTCCCGGTGGAGTTTGTCGGTTTTGCGATTCCGGATGAGTTCGTGGTGGGCTACGGTATCGACTACGCTCAGCGCTATCGTCATCTGCCGTATGTCGGCAAAGTGATCCTGCTGGACGAGTAATTATTGTTGCGGTCCCGGATAAGGCGAGCGCCTTATCCGGGGCGGTGAGCGCGGCGGCTATTTATGGTTGGCGTGTTTGCTCTTGAGATTGGAAATCCCGTGGCGATAGCGCTGCTCGAGGGTTTCCCGGCTGACGGCGGTGACATCAAGATCGCGCAGCAGTCCGTCGTGAATACCATAAGCCCAACCGTGGATCGTCACTTTTTGGCCACGTTTCCACGCCGACTGCATGATCGTCGAGTGTCCCAGGTTGTATACCTGCTCCATCACGTTCAGTTCGCAAAGCGTATCCAGACGCCGCTCTTCCGGCATTTCACCGAGCAGCGAGCTGTGTTTAAACCAGATATCACGAATGTGCAGCAGCCAGTTATCAATAAGCCCCAGTTCCGGGTTCTCGACCGCCGCCTGTACGCCGCCGCAGCCGTAGTGACCGCAGATAATAATGTGTTCGACTTCCAGCACGTCAACGGCGTATTGCACCACCGACAGACAGTTAAGGTCAGTGTGGATCACCAGATTGGCGACGTTACGGTGCACGAACAACTCACCGGGTTCCAGGCCGGTTAAGCGCTCTGCGGGGACGCGGCTATCGGAACAGCCAATCCACAGAAAGCGCGGTTTCTGCGCCTGCGACAATTTCGCAAAGAAGCCGGGGTCCTCTTCCACCAGCATTTTTGACCATAGTGCATTATTGCTGATGAGTGTATCTATATCATTCATGGACGTTTACGGCCTGTAACCAAGTAAGTGCGTTGCGCTAATATAGGGTAAGCTCACCTTTTTGAAAACAATCTTTACCCGTCATACTTCATGCTGCAGGTGCGTTGGCTGCACTCGTTCACCCCAGTCACTTACTTATGTAAGCTCCTGGGGATTCGCTCATTTGCCGCCTTCCTGCAACATGAATTATTTGGGTAAATTAGATGTGAAGACACGAGAAGAGATATTTAATGACCATTGCTCTGGAATTAAAACAGCTCAAGAAAACCTATCCCGGCGGGGTTCAGGCGCTGAAAGGCATTGACCTGCAGGTTGAAGCCGGCGACTTTTATGCGCTGCTGGGCCCGAACGGCGCGGGGAAATCCACGACTATCGGCATCATTAGTTCGCTGGTCAATAAAACCTCCGGTCAGGTTAATGTATTTGGTTACGACCTGGAAAAAGATGTGGTGAACGCCAAACGCCAGCTCGGGCTGGTGCCGCAGGAGTTCAACTTCAACCCGTTCGAAACCGTACAGCAAATCGTGGTTAACCAGGCGGGTTACTACGGCGTTGAGCGTAAAGAAGCTATCTTGCGTAGCGAAAAGTATCTGAAACAGCTCGATCTGTGGGAAAAGCGCAATGAACGCGCGCGTATGCTCTCCGGCGGGATGAAGCGCCGCCTGATGATTGCCCGCGCGCTGATGCATGAGCCGAAGCTGCTCATTCTTGATGAACCCACCGCTGGCGTTGATATCGAACTACGTCGCTCGATGTGGGGGTTCCTCAAAGATCTCAACGATAAAGGCACCACCATTATCCTCACGACCCACTATCTGGAAGAAGCGGAAATGTTGTGCCGCAATATCGGCATTATCCAGAGCGGCGAGTTGGTGGAAAATACCTCAATGAAGGCGCTGTTGGCAAAGTTGAAATCGGAAACCTTTATCCTCGATCTGGCGCCGAAAAGCCCGCTGCCAACCCTCGACGGGTATCAGTACCGGCTGGTTGATACCTCGACGCTGGAAGTTGAAGTCCTGCGCGAGCAGGGGATTAACAGCGTTTTCGCCCAGCTAAGCGCCCAGGGCGTGCAGGTATTAAGTATGCGTAACAAGGCCAACCGTCTGGAAGAGCTGTTTGTCACGCTGGTGCACGACAAAAAAGGAGAATCAGCATGATGCAGCTTTACTGGGTCGCGCTGAAAAGCATCTGGACCAAAGAGATCCACCGGTTTATGCGTATCTGGGTTCAGACGCTGGTGCCGCCGGTGATCACCATGACCCTCTATTTCGTCATCTTTGGCAATCTGATCGGCTCGCGGATCGGCGAGATGCACGGTTTTACCTACATGCAGTTTATCGTGCCGGGGCTGATTATGATGGCGGTGATCACTAACGCCTACGCCAACGTCGCCTCGTCGTTCTTTAGCGCCAAGTTCCAGCGCAACATTGAGGAACTGCTGGTGGCGCCGGTGCCAACCCACGTGGTGATCGCCGGTTACGTCGGCGGCGGGGTGGCGCGCGGGCTGTGCGTCGGGATTCTGGTTACGGCTATCTCGCTGTTCTTCGTCCCGTTCCAGGTTCATTCCTGGTTGTTCGTCGCCCTGACGCTGATTTTGACGGCAATCCTGTTCTCGCTGGCGGGCCTGCTCAATGCGGTGTTTGCGAAAACCTTCGACGACATCAGCCTGATCCCGACTTTCGTGCTGACACCGCTGACCTATCTTGGCGGGGTGTTCTATTCGCTGACGCTGTTGCCGCCGTTCTGGCAGGCGCTGTCGCATTTGAACCCGATCGTCTACATGATTAGCGGCTTCCGTTTTGGCTTCCTCGGCATTCATGACGTTCCGCTGGCGACCACCTTTGGCGTGCTGGTAGTGTTTATCGTGGCCTTCTATATTCTGTGCTGGTATCTGATCCAGCGCGGGCGCGGCCTGCGTAGCTAATCCTCTCAGCTAGCGCCCCGCTAATTTCACTGTGGCGGGGCGCTAAGCGGTAATTTTTGATACCCATCACCCCATCTCAACGCTTGCCCTGCTAAATTGTTTGCCTGCTAAGGAGGTAGGCGATGTTAGGTTGGGTAATTACCTGTCATGATGAGCTGGCGCAGGAGATGCTGGATCGTCTGGAGAAAAAGTTTGGCCCGCTGGCGCAATGTCGGGCGGTGAATTACTGGCGAAATCTGAGCGTCAATATGCTGAGCCGCATGATGTGCGATGCGCTGCATGCCACAGACTGCGGCGATGGGGTGATTTTTCTCACCGATAAAACCGGCGCTGCGCCGTATCGCGCCGCTGCGCTGATGAGTCACAAACATACTCACTGTGAAGTCATTTCCGGCATTCGCTATCCATTACTGGAAGAAATGTATTTACAACGCTATAGCCTCAGCAGTGACGCTTTCCGTAATGCTATCGTTAGCGCCGGAGGTCCGACGGTAAGCAGCCTATGGCATCAGCAGCAAAAGAACCCGCCTTTTCGTCTTCTACATGATACGTTCGGAAATTAAGCATTAGCATTGATGCCGCTTTTGTTACAATAGCGGCAGTTCAGGTTTACCGGTTCGATGCACATGTTTGCCCGAGTCATTACATTGTTCCTTTTTCTGGCATCTGCCAGCGTTTCCGCCAGTCTGCTCAGCCAGCAGGGCGTTCCCGCACGCTATATGCAAGTCACTGAAGATGCCGATATCTGGGCGCAGGTCGGCAATCACGTGGTTAGCGTCGGCAACGTTCGCGCCGGGCAGATCCTCGCCGTGGTGCCGACCACGGCAGACTATTATGAATTCAATTTTGGCTTCGGTACTGGCTTTATTGATAAAGGACACCTGGGGCCGGTGCAGGGCGCAAAACGGGTTGAGGATAGCCTGGGCGATTTACGCCAGCCATTGAGCAACCAGAATCTGCTGACCTGGAAAGATACGCCGGTATACGATGCGCCATCAGTGGGCAGTCCGCCGTTTGGTACATTAGCTAATAACTTGCGCTATCCCATTATCAGCAAGCTGAAAGATCGCCTTAATCAGACCTGGTATCAGATTCGTATCGGCAACAGGCTTGCATGGGTGAGTAGTCTGGATGCGCAGGAGGATAACGGCATTCCGCTACTGACTTATCACCATATTCTGCGTGATGAAGAAAATAGCCGTTTTCGCCATACCTCTACCACCACCTCGGTGCGCGCTTTCAGTAACCAGATGACCTGGTTGCGTGACCAGGGTTATACCACGTTGACGATGTATCAACTTGAAGGGTATTTACGTAACAAGGTTAATCTGCCTGCACGCTCGGTGGTGATTACCTTTGATGACGGCCTCAAGTCGGTGAATCGCTACGCTTATCCGATCCTCAAGCAGTACGGCTTCCACGCTACGGCGTTTATTATCTCGTCGCGGATCAAACGTCATCCGCAAAAGTGGGATCCGAAATCGCTGCAGTTTATGAGTATCTCTGAGCTCAGGCAGATTCAGGACGTGTTTGATGTGCAGTCGCATACCCATTTTCTACACCGGGTCGATGCCGCGCGTCACCCGATATTACTCAGCCGGAATTATCACAACATTCTCTTTGATTTCGAGCGTTCCCGGCGGGCGCTGAGTCAGTTTAATCCGCACGTGCTGTATCTTTCGTATCCGTTCGGCGGCTATAACGCCACGGCGGTCAAGGCGGCGAACGATGCCGGTTTTCATCTGGCGGTAACGACGGTGAGAGGGAAGGTGAAACCGGGGGATAATCCGTTCCTGCTGAAGCGGTTGTATATCTTACGCACCGATTCGCTGGAGACGATGTCGCGGCTTATCAGTAATCAGCCGCAAGGATAAACCGGCGCTGCGGCTGAGCGCAGCGCCGTAAGAATCAGGCAACCTGCACCGGAATGGCTTTCGCCTGGCGCTTCATTTCGTTATCGCCTTCGAAATAGGCGACTTTCGGCTGCCAGGTGCGGGCTTCTTCGTCAGACATGGTCACGAAGCTGGCGATAATGAGGATATCGCCGACGCTTGCGCAGTGCGCCGCAGCGCCGTTGACGGAGATAATTTTCGAACCACGCTCGGCGGCGATCGCATAAGTCGAGAAACGGTTACCGTTGGTCACGTTCCACAGATGAATGGCTTCATTTTCCAGTATACCGGCCGCTTCGAGGAAATCCTGGTCAATGGCGCAGGAACCTTCGTAATGCAGGTCAGCCTGCGTGACTTTAACGCGATGGAGCTTGCCCTGCAGCATATTACGCATCATAACTTCTACCTTCCAACCTTTATGTAGCAAAGCGGACACGGCATCCGCTTTGAGAAAATAACCCGATTTTTCGTTCCAGGCTACTGGCCCAGCTCGACGATTTTGTTATCAATCAGGCGCGCCTGGCCCAGCCATGCCGCCATCAGGATTACCGCGCGTTTGCTGGCTTCCGTTAGCTCCAGCAGAGTGTCGGCATCACGAATCTGGATATCGTCGGCACGAAAACCTGATTCATTGAGCTCCTGCTCGGCGATGGCAATGATTTCCTCAAGGTTACGCTCGCCTGCGGCAAGTTTGCCCGCTACCGTACTCAGCACTTTGTACAGACCGGGGGCGATTTTACGCTGCTCGGCGGTCAGATAACCGTTACGCGAGCTCAGCGCAAGGCCATCTTTCGCGCGGATAATCGGCACGCCGACGATCTCAATGTCGTAGCCCATATCGGCGACCATTTTGCGGATCAGCGCCAGCTGCTGGAAATCTTTCTCGCCGAAGCAGGCGACATCCGGCTGCACCAGGTTGAACAGTTTGCTGACAATGGTCGAGACGCCGCGGAAGTGGCCAGGGCGGCTGGCGCCTTCCAGCATGGTCGACAGGCCAGGAACGTCAACGAAAGTCTGTCCTTCAGTACCCTGCGGATAAATTTCCGCCGGCGCTGGAGCAAAGACAAAATCGACCTTGCGCTTGTTCAGCTTTTCGCAATCCTCCTGCAGGGTACGCGGATAGCGCGCCAGATCGTCCGGGCGGTCAAACTGCATGGGATTCACGAAGATACTGACCACCACGACATCCGCGCAGGCTTTGGCTTCATCGACCAGCTTCATATGGCCATCGTGCAGGTTGCCCATGGTGGGAACCAGCGCAATGCGCTTGCCTTCCTGGCGTAAACGACGGATATGCTGGCGCAGCAGCGGCAGGGTTTCAATTATCAGCACAACAAGACTCCTTAATGGAAACTATGTTCTTCGCCCGGATAGGCCCCGGATTCGACTTCGGCAATATACTGCCGTACCGCGGCGCGGATGTCGCCCGCTTCTGCGAGGAAATTCTTCGCGAATTTAGGAATGTGGCCGCCGGTGATCCCGAAAGCGTCATGCATCACCAGGATTTGCCCGTCGGTCACGTTGCCTGCGCCGATGCCGATAACCGGAATCGTCAGCGCTTCGGTGATGCGTTTTGCCAGCTCTACCGGCACGCACTCCAGCACCAGCAGCTGTGCGCCGGCCGCTTCCAGGGCTAACGCGTCATCAAACAGCGCCTGCGCCGCATCGCCGCGACCTTGTACTTTATAGCCGCCGAAGACGTTCACCGATTGCGGCGTCAGGCCGAGGTGACCGCAAACCGGTACCGCGCGCTCCGCCAGCATCCTGACGGTATCAGCCAGCCAGGCGCCGCCTTCGAGTTTGACCATATTGGCGCCGGCACGCATCACGACGGCGGCATTTTCGAAGGTTTGCTCCGGCGTGGCGTAGGCCATGAACGGCAGGTCGGCGAGCAGTAGACTGTTCGGCGCGCCGCGGCGCACAGCACGGGTATGGTAAGCGATATCGTCAACGGTCACCGGCAGCGTGGAATCGTGTCCCTGTACCGTCATCCCCAGCGAATCGCCCACCAGCAGGACGTTAATGCCTTCGTCGGCAAAAAGCTTAGCGAAACTGTAGTCGTAGGCGGTGATAGTGGCGAAGCGCTTTTTCTCCTGTTTGCATTTCTGCAGCAGGGCAATGGTGGTCGGTTTCATAACGTTTCCTGATGATGAAAGTCATATTAACCGGCATTCTAACAGCAGCATTCAGGGGGGCAATGATTTTGGGCAACCGATTACCACTATCGCCGTAAATGCTAAAAAAGGGAGTAGGGGTTACCAGATGGCAGGCTTTTCGGCGCCCAGATTTTCCAGCGCGACGCGAAGGGCGAGGCCATCGGGGAAGTGGAGCTGCGGGGCGATTTCAAACAGCGGCCAGAGCATAAAACCGCGATTTTTCATATCGTAGTGCGGCACCGTCAGGCGCTCGCTGTTAATGATTGCGTCGCCAAACAGCATGATGTCGAGGTCCAGCGTACGCGGCCCCCAGCGTTCGGCTTTGCGCACCCGCCCCTGCTGCAGTTCGATGCGCTGAGTGTGATCGAGCAGCGCTTCTGGCGCGAGCGAGGTTTCAAGCGCGACGGCGGCATTGAGATAGTCAGGCTGATCCTGCGGCCCCAGCGGCGGCGTACGGTACAGTGAAGATACGCTCACCACGCGGCTGTCCGGAATGTCGGCCAGCGCGCGGATAGCCGCATTCACTTGTTCGAGCGGCGAGGCGAGATTACTGCCAATGGCGATATAGACCAGGGTCATGCGTTACCCTGACGCGGCGCGCGTTTACGCGGGCGGCGATGGCGGCGGCGCGGAGCCGGATCGTCGCCGAGGTCGTTGAGCATATCTTTCTGTTCCGGCGGCGCGGCCACCTGGAACTCGCCCCACCATTTGGCCAGGCGCTGCAGTTCGTGGTTGTTCTCGGCGCCTGCGCGCAGTTCAAGCAGGTCATAGGCGGCGCGGAACTTCGGATGCTCCATGAGTTTCCACGCGCGTTTGCCCTGACGGCGGGACATACGAAGCTGCAACTGCCAGATGTCGCGCACCAGGGTAGTGATTCGTTTAGGGATCGCCAGCGTCCGGCAGGCTTCATCCAGCACGTCATTCATCGCCAGCGCGAAGGCGTCGTAATAGGCCAGCCCGCTCTCCTGCGCGATTTTCTGCGCCATTTCCAGCAGCGGATACCAGAACATGACCGCGAACAGGAATGCTGGGTTAACGCGCATATCGTTATGCAGGCGGTTATCGGTATTCTTCAGCACCTGAATGATGATGCGTTCCATCGGGCTATCGCCGCGCTCGGTGAAGTAGCGGGTGATCGTCGGGAACAGCGGCTGGAACAGGCTGTATTCGCGCAGCAACTGGTAGGTTTCATAACCATAACCCGCCTGCAGAAGCTTCAGTACTTCTTCAAACAGACGCGCCGGTGGTACGTCGTGCAGCAGGGTAGCCAGACGTGGGATTGGCTCGGCGCTTTCGGGGCTGATGCGCATATGGAGTTTGGCGGCGAAACGTACCGCGCGCAGCATGCGCACCGGATCCTCACGGTAACGGGTTTCCGGGTCGCCAATCAGGCGTATCACGCCTTCCTGCAGATCGCGCATTCCACCAACGTAGTCACGTACGGTGAAGTCCGCCACGCTGTAATAAAGACTGTTGATGGTGAAGTCGCGGCGCTGGGCATCCTCTTCGATTGAGCCGAAGATGTTATCGCGCAGCAGCATGCCGTTCTGGCCGCGTTGGGAGGTGACGCGGTCGGTGGTATGTCCTTCGTGATGGCCGCGGAAGGTGGCGACCTCAATGATTTCCGGCCCGAACATGACGTGCGCCAGGCGGAAGCGACGGCCAACCAGGCGGCAGTTGCGGAACAGTTTACGTACCTGGTCCGGGGTCGCGCTGGTGGTGACGTCAAAATCTTTTGGCTTCTTGCCGAGCAGCAGGTCGCGAACGCCGCCGCCGACCAGGTAAGCTTCGTAGCCCGCCTTGTTCAGTCGATAGAGCACCTTGAGCGCGTTTTCACTGATATCTTTGCGGGAAATTGCATGCTGTTCACGCGGGATCACCGTCATATGCGTTTGTTCGACGGCGGCAGCCTCTGCCTCGCGCTCTTCACGGCTTAGCACCTTGCGGCAAAAATTAGCGACTCGGGTAAAAATGGTGCACCTCGTAGTGTCAGACGAACTTCGGATAAAACATTACTCTATGGGCTTCAGGTTGCATTTAAACGGCAAATTCAGGGGCAACCTGAAGGGCGACGAGCAAAAATAGCGGCTAATCATAGCTCAGCGGGAGCCATTTGAGAATGCTGGATTTTTGCTGGCTGCCAGTTGGCTATCGCTTGTTTGAGTAAATCGTCAATACTCAGCGCTTGCCAATCCTCGACGACATCCTGATTCAGAAATGTTAATGCCCGCACAATTTCCGGGCGCGGATCGCCCTCCGGCAGGGCCGGGGCGTGGTTCTGTTTTGAGAGCTTATTACCTTCGGCATTCAGCGCCAGCGGCAGGTGCACGTAGTCCGGCACAGGCCAGCCAAAGTGCTGATACAGTGATATTTGTCGTACCGTTGGCTCGATGAGATCGGCGCCGCGGACGATTTCGCTGACCCCCTGAAAATGGTCGTCAACCACTACCGCCAGGTTATAGGCGAACAGCCCGTCGCGACGATGGATGATGAAATCTTCCCGCGCCAGCGGTTCGTCGGCGACAAGGGTCCCGCGCAACTGGTCATAAAATTCCAGTACCGGACGGGTCTGGCGCAGGCGCAGCGCGGCGTTTTCGGCGCCAAGGCGCAAATCGCGACAGTGGCCGTCGTAGATCCCGCCGACGCTGTGAATGCGCGCGCGGGTGCAGGTGCAGAAGTAGCAGAGATCCCGATCGCGTAGCCAGGCGAGGCGCTCGCGATAAGCATCGTGCCGCTGGGATTGCCACAGTACTTCGCCGTCCCAGTGCAGACCGTAGCGATCGAGCTGGCGCAAAATGGTGTCGGCGGCGCCAGGAACTTCCCGCGGCGGGTCAATATCTTCAATGCGTACGCGCCAGATACCGCCTTTCGCCCGCGCCTGTAGATAGCTGCCAAGGGCGGCGATTAATGAGCCGAAGTGGAGTTCGCCAGAAGGTGAGGGAGCAAAGCGCCCTATATAGTCTGAATCGGTCATGTTTAACACAAGGGGAATCAGGCGGGAGAAACTCCCGCCAGAGAGTGAGGTAGCTGGGAATTAACCCGCCATCTGTTTTTCGCGAATTTCCGCCAGCGTCTTGCAGTCGATGCACAGGTCAGCTGTTGGACGCGCTTCCAGACGGCGAATGCCAATCTCCACGCCACAGGATTCGCAGAAGCCGAAGTCTTCGTCTTCGACTTTTTTCAGTGTTTTCTCAATCTTCTTGATGAGTTTACGTTCGCGGTCGCGGTTACGCAGCTCCAGGCTGAACTCTTCTTCCTGCGCGGCACGGTCGACCGGGTCCGGGAAGTTAGCAGCTTCATCCTGCATATGCGTTACGGTGCGATCCACTTCATCCCTGAGTTGATTACGCCATGCTTCAAGAATGCGCTTGAAGTGCGCCAGCTGGGCTTCGTTCATATACTCTTCGCCCGGCTTCTCTTGGTACGGCTCCACCCCAGCGATGGCGAGAATACTCAGGGACGATGTTTTACGGTTTTGCCCTTCTTGCATGTTGCTTCTCCTTAACACGCACTATCGATCCCCATGTGGGGGAAAAATCAGGCCGCTATAAATAGCAGATGCTTTTCCGGATAGCAATTATCTAAACGTTACACTTGACAACGCTGTGAAGAAAAGCGTATTTGCGCTCGCGAACCGGACATAATTTAGCCTTTTAATTACCGGGGGTTAACGCCACGGCGATCGGCTTATTCAGAGTCATCATTTTGGTAGAAAGTTCCGCTTTCCAGGCGAGAATTTCTACCCCCTTTTCCTGCGCCTCTATCAACAGCTGTGCGTATTTGGCATCAATATGATGCGCGGGTGAGAAACGGTCTATCGCCGAATGCAGCACGGCGAATAAAATCACGGCCCGATGGCCCGCGGCCGCGACGCTCATGAGTTCCCGCAGGTGCTTCTGACCGCGTGCAGTCACGGCATCGGGAAAATAACCGTACTCTTTTTCCGCCAACGTAACCGATTTCACTTCAATATAGCAGTTACGGCGGCCTTCTGCCTGTAACATAAGGTCGATTCGGCTATTTTCTTCGCCATATTTTACTTCGCTTTTCAGAATGTTATAGCCGGCAAGCTCAGGGATATTTCCGGTGAGTACCGCCTCCTTCGCCAGAGTATTGGCCCGCAGCGTGTTGACGCATATAACGGCCCCCTGCTGGGTTTCAGTTAATTCCCAGGTATGTGCATATTTACGTTTAGGATTATCGGAAGTGGAATACCAGACGGTATCTCCCGGCGCGGCACAGCCGGTCATGGCGCCGGTATTCGGACAGTGCAGCGTCAGCGCCTGGCCTTCTGGCGTGATGACATCGGCCAGAAACCGTTTGTAACGTTTAATTAAAGTGGCGGACTGCAAAGGCGGAGTGAACAGCATCAGAATTCCCTGGTAAATGGATAACGTTCCAGCACGTTGTAGCGGGTGCGCCCGCGGATAAAGCTGGACTCATAAAGCACGAATTCGTTGACCGGCACCTGCCAGCAAAAACCAGGTGGCGGGATCGGCACCGCGTGGCGGGCGTCGCGCAGGAGGGTGATATGCGGATGAAACGGCTGCGGGCTTTGATAGCAGCCGCTTCGCGCCGCCTGAGCGCGCAGCATATTTGCCAGTTGCAGCATGCCACGCGGCGGCTGGCGGGTACCGAGCCAGACTACGCGCGAACGCAGCCACTGGCCTGCGTCGTCGAGCGTCAGGGTAAACGGCGGTTGCTGAATGCGTCCGGCCATTGCCGACAGCGCGCGCTGCTTTTCAGCGCTGACGTCGCCGAGAAATGCCAGCGTCAGATGCAGGTTATCGGCGGCGACCGGTCTTCCGGCATCGTCGGTGAAATGGGCGGCGCGCCAGTGAATAATCTGTTTCTGAATCGCTTTCGGCAGTTCAAGAGCGAAAAATAGCCGTTTCGGCTCGGACATGTTAGAGACTCGGTAATGAATTACGGGGATGCTACAATGCTTGCCCTCGAATGTTAACCTCCGGAGCCTTTCGTGTCCTCATTGCCGGTTGCCGCAATTCTTCCCGAACTTCTTTCCGCCCTGCACCAGGCGCCGCAGGTGTTGCTTAACGCGCCTACCGGCGCGGGTAAATCAACCTGGCTGCCGCTACAGATCCTCGCCGACGGCAACATTGATGGCCGGATTATTCTGCTGGAGCCGCGGCGGCTGGCGGCGCGTAACGTCGCTCAGCGCCTGGCGGAGCTACTGGGAGAAAAACCGGGAGAAACGATAGGCTACCGGATGCGCACCGAAAGCTGCGTAGGGCCAAATACCCGCCTGGAAGTGGTCACTGAAGGGATCTTAACCCGCACTTTGCAGCACGATCCGGAACTTTCCGGCGTGGGGCTGGTGATCCTTGATGAATTTCATGAACGTAGCCTGCAGGCCGATCTGGCGCTGGCGTTGTTGCTGGACGTCCAGCAGGGGCTGCGTGACGATCTCAAGTTGCTAATCATGTCGGCGACGTTGGATAACGATCGTCTGCAGCGCCTGTTGCCGGAGGCGCCGGTGGTGGTTTCCGAAGGGCGCGCGTTCCCGGTTGAACGCCGCTTTGCGCCGCTGGCGACCCATCAGCATTTTGCCGAAGCGGTAGCGATCGCCGCCGCGGATCTGCTGCGTGAGGAGCAGGGCTCGATGCTGTTATTCCTGCCCGGCGTTGGCGAAATTCAGCGCGTACAGGAACAATTGAGCGAGCGTGTAGCCAGCGATGTGCTGTTATGCCCGTTGTACGGCGCGTTGCCGCTGAGCGAACAGCGCAAAGCGATTCTCCCGGCGCCTGCCGGGATGCGCAAAGTGGTGCTGGCGACCAATATCGCTGAAACCAGTTTGACGATCGAAGGCATTCGCCTGGTGGTCGACAGCGCTCAGGAGCGGGTAGCGCGCTTCGATCCGCGCACTGGCCTGACCCGGCTAATTACCCAGCGGATAAGCCAGGCGTCAATGACCCAGCGCGCCGGTCGCGCCGGGCGTCTGGAGCCGGGGATCTGCCTGCATCTGCTGGCGAAAGAGCAGGCGGAGCGCGCGGCGGCGCAGAGCGATCCGGAAATTCTGCAAAGCGATCTGTCGGGTCTACTGCTGGAGTTGTTGCAGTGGGGCTGCCGCGATCCGGCCGAGCTTCGCTGGCTGGATCTACCGCCGGCGATAAACCTGGCGGCGGCGCGGCGTCTGTTGACGGCGTTATCGGCACTGGAGGGCGAACGTCTTTCGGCTCATGGGCGCAAAATGGCGACGCTGGGTAATGACCCGCGTCTGGCGGCCATGCTGACAGCGGCCGCTTCCGCGGATGACGCGGCGACGGCGGCGAAACTGGCGGCTATTCTTGAGGAGCCGCCGCGCGGCGGAAGCAGCGATTTAGGTGCCGCGTTTGCGCGCCAGCAGGGCAACTGGCAGCAGCGGGCGCAGCAGTTATTGAAGCGGCTGGCCAGCCGCGGCGGTCAGCCTGATGCTGAGCGGATGGCGGCGTTGCTGGCTCCAGCCTTTGCCGACCGTATCGCCCGTCGACGCGGCCAGGAAGGGCGCTATCAGCTGGCTAACGGCATGGGCGCGATGCTGGATGCCGATGACGCGCTCGGGCGTCACGAATGGTTAATTGCGCCGCTGCTGCTGCAGGGCAGTTCGGCGCCCGATGCGCGAATTTTGCTGGCGCTGCCGCTGGATATTGACCAACTGGTGGCGCAGTGTCCTGAGCTGATACAGCGTTCCGATACCGTGGAGTGGGATGAAGCGCAGGGGACGCTAAAAGCCTGGCGGCGTAGCTGCATTGGCCAGCTGGTGATAAAAACCCAGCCGCTGGCGAAGCCGTCGGAAGCGGAGCTGCATCAGGCGATGCTCAACGGCATTCGCGATAAAGGGCTCAGGGTGTTGAACTGGACGCCGGAGGCGGAGCAATTGCGACTGCGTCTGCACTGCGCCGCGCAGTGGCTGCCGGAAGAGGGATGGCCTGCCGTTGACGACGCATCGCTGTTGGCTGCGCTGGAGGGGTGGCTGTTGCCTCAGATGACCGGCGTGCATTCGCTTCGGGCGCTCAACGCGGTAGACCTGCGGCAGGCGCTGCAAAACTGGCTGCCGTGGACGTTACGCCAGAAGCTGGATAGCGAGCTGCCGACCCATTACACGGTGCCGACCGGCAGCCGTATCGCCATTCGCTATCATGAAGATAACCCGCCGGCGCTGGCGGTTCGGATGCAGGAGATGTTTGGCGAGGCGACGACGCCGCGCATTGCCGAAGGGCGGGTTCCTCTGGTGCTGGAGTTACTTTCGCCGGCGCAGCGACCATTACAAATTACCCGCGATTTAAGCGCCTTCTGGCAAGGGGCCTATCGCGAAGTGCAAAAAGAGATGAAAGGGCGCTATCCGAAACATGTCTGGCCGGATGACCCGGCGAATACCGCGCCGACCCGGCGGACGAAAAAATACTCGTGATGCGCAATACCCCGGCAGCGTGGTTCTGAAAATCAGCGGACTGCGTCATACGGTGCAATATTTATGTTATTAAAAAACATCATAATTTACCGTTTATCGCGTTTTGCGGTTGTAAAATGCTGGTTAAGAATGGCGCGGATTAGTGCTATTCTCTGTGGCCTGGACAATTCGTGCTATGTCCGGAGATATTCTTCAGCTTAAACAGATAATTATATGATTTGTTTAATGAATTATTCTTCGAAGATGATGTGAAAGACATTGGCCGCGGCAGCGCGGCGGGTGTGAAATTGAGAGATATCTTCTTCCTCCTGCAGGGGGAAGTATTGAGAATCAGGCCTTTACGCCTGAAAGTTGCGGAGAAAAAGCATGGCGGGAGATGACCGCGAGCCTATCGGACGTAAAGGGAGACCTTCACGCCCGGCAAAACAAAAAGTCACCCGTCGCCGGGTCCGGGAAGAGGACTACGACGATGATTACGATGACGATTATGAGGATGAACGACCAATGCCGAAGAAAGGAAAGGGCAAAGGCAATAAGCCTCGTCGTAAGCGCAGCTGGCTGTGGCTGCTGGTCAAGCTGGGGATTGTCTTTGCGGTAATTATTGCCGCCTATGGCGTCTACCTCGACCAGAAAATTCGCAGCCGCATTGACGGTAAAGTCTGGGAACTGCCGGCGGCAGTGTATGGCCGGATGGTCAACCTTGAGCCGGATATGCAGATCAGCAAAAACGAGATGGTGCGCCTGCTTAATGCGACCCAGTACCGTCAGGTCAGCGCAATGACGCGCCCTGGCGAATACACCGTACAGGCTAACAGCATTGAGATGATCCGCCGTCCGTTTGATTTCCCGGATAGCAAAGAGGGGCAGGTGCGCGCGCGCCTGACCTTTGATGGCGATCATCTGGATACCATCGAGAATATGGATAACAACCGTCAGTTCGGTTTCTTCCGTCTCGACCCGCGCCTGATCACCATGCTGCAGTCGGCGAACGGCGAGCAGCGCCTGTTCGTGAAGCGCAGCGGTTTCCCGGATCTGCTGGTGGATACGCTGCTGGCGACCGAAGACCGTCACTTCTACGAGCATGACGGCATCAGCTTGTACTCAATGGGTCGCGCGGTGCTGGCGAACCTGACGGCGGGGCGTACGGTGCAGGGGGCGAGTACCCTGACCCAGCAGTTGGTGAAGAACCTGTTCCTGTCCAGCGAGCGCTCCTACTGGCGTAAGGCCAACGAAGCCTATATGGCGCTGATTGTTGACGCCCGTTACAGCAAGGATCGTATCCTTGAGCTGTACATGAATGAAGTGTACCTCGGTCAGAGCGGCGACAACGAAATCCGCGGCTTCCCGCTGGCGAGCCTGTACTACTTTGGCCGCCCGGTAGAAGAGCTGAGCCTCGATCAGCAGGCGCTGCTGGTCGGGATGGTAAAAGGGGCGTCAATCTATAACCCGTGGCGTAACCCGAAACTGGCGCTGGAGCGGCGTAACCTGGTGCTGCGTCTGCTGCAGCAGCAGAATATTATCGACCAGGAGCTGTACGACATGCTCAGCGCCCGTCCGCTTGGCGTGCAGCCGCGCGGCGGGGTGATTTCTCCGCAGCCGGCGTTCATGCAGATGGTGCGCCAGGAGCTGCAGGCGAAACTGGGCGATAAAGTGAAAGATCTCTCCGGCGTGAAGATCTTCACCACCTTTGACCCGGTTGCCCAGGAGGCGGCGGAAAAAGCGGCCATTGAAGGGATCCCGGTACTGAAGAAACAGCGTAAGCTGCCGGATCTGGAAACTGCAATGGTGGTGGTCGATCGCTTTACCGGTGAAGTCCGGGCGATGGTCGGCGGCGCGGAGCCGCAGTTTGCCGGCTACAACCGCGCGATGCAGGCGCGTCGTTCGATTGGTTCGTTGGCAAAACCGGCCACCTATCTGACCGCGCTGAGCCAGCCGAACCAGTATCGCCTGAATACGTGGATTGCCGATGCGCCGGTGACGATTCGCTTGTCGAACGGCCAGACCTGGTCGCCGCAGAACGACGATCGTCGCTTTAGCGGTCAGGTGATGCTGGTGGATGCCCTAACCCGTTCGATGAACGTGCCGACGGTTAACCTCGGGATGTCGCTGGGTCTGCCGGCGATCACCGATACCTGGCAGAAGCTGGGCGTGCCGAAAGACCAGTTGAATGCGGTACCGGCGATGATCCTCGGCGCCCTCAACCTGACGCCAATTGAAGTCGCGCAGGCATTCCAGACCATCGCCAGCGGCGGTAACCGCGCGACGCTGTCGGCGCTGCGTTCCGTGATTGCTGAAGATGGTACGGTGTTGTACCAGAGCTACCCGCAGGCGGAACGCGCCGTTCCGGCGCAGGCGGCCTATATGACCCTGTGGACCATGCAGCAGGTGGTGCAGCGCGGTACCGGTCGTCAGCTTGGCGCCAAATATCCTGGCCTGCATCTGGCGGGTAAAACCGGGACCACCAACAACAACGTGGATACCTGGTTTGCCGGTATCGATGGCAGCCAGGTGACGATTACCTGGGTTGGCCGCGATAACAACCAGCCGACCAAGCTGTACGGGGCCAGCGGCGCGATGTCGATTTATCAGCGCTACCTGGCTAACCAGACCCCGACGCCGCTGGCGCTGACGCCGCCGGAAGACGTGGTGGATATGGGCGTGGACAGCAATGGTTACTTCCAGTGCGGCGGCGGTATGCGTACGCTGCCGGTGTGGACCACCTCGCCGGATGCGCTGTGCCGTCAGGGCGAAGCCCTGCAGCAACAGCAGCAACAGCAACAGGAAGCCAATAACCCGTTCAACCAGTCCGGGCAGCAGCAGCCTTCTAACCAACCGCAGCAGCAACAGCAGCAACCTGCGAAGCAGGAGAAGAGCGATGGCGTTGCCGGTTGGATTAAAGATATGTTTGGCGGTAACTAAAACCGTTTAAGCCGAACGTCTGAACAGCCCCTTAATACGAAGGTATTAGGGGGCTTTTTTATTGCGGGCATCTGTGTAACACCGTGATAACTCCTTAATAACCGTCTGGTTATTTATTAATCCCTTGGCGCTTCCTGCCCGGCATAGCGCTTGCCTTAGATTCCGCGTTTCGCCTATTATGTCACCCGTCATAATAATAATTCTCGTTTACGTTATCATTCACTTTCATCAGAGATATACCAATGGCGCGTCTTAAAACTGCTCAGCCAAATCACTCGCTGCGTAAAATCGCAGTCGTAGTAGCCACGGCGGTTAGCGGCATGTCTGTTTATGCACAGGCTGCGGAACAACCGAAAGAAGAAACCCTCGTCGTTACCGCGGCGCCCGCCAGCCAGGAAAGCGCCTGGGGGCCGGCCCCGACTATCGCGGCGAAGCGTTCCGCCACGGCGACCAAAACCGATACTCCCATTGAAAAAACGCCGCAGTCTATCTCCGTGGTCACCCGCGAAGAGATGGACATGAAGCAGCCGGCAACGGTTAAAGAGGCGCTCTCTTACACGCCGAGCGTTTTCTCCACTCGCGGTAGCTCGACCACCTATGATGTGGTCACCATTCGTGGATTCACCACCTCGAGCACGGTGAACACCAACCAGTATCTGGATGGCATGAAGCTGCAGGGTAACAACTACTCTGAAGTCTCGATGGACCCGTATTTCCTGGAACGCGTGGAAGTGATGCGCGGGCCAACCTCGGTGCTGTACGGCAACAGCAACCCGGGCGGTATCGTTAGCATGGTCAGCAAGCGTCCGACCACCGAGCCGCTGAAAGAAGTACAGTTTAAGATGGGCACCGATAACCTGTGGCAAACCGGTTTCGACTTCAGCGACGCCATTGATGATGACGGCGTGTGGTCATACCGTCTAACCGGTTTAGGCCGCAGCCAGGATGCGCAGCAGCAGATGGCGAAATCGACCCGTTACGCCGTCGCTCCGTCCTTCAGTTGGCGTCCGGATGATAAAACCGATTTCACCTTCCTGAGCAACTTCCAGAATGACCCGGATGCGGGTTACTACGGCTGGCTGCCGCGCGAAGGCACCGTGGTGCCGTATTACGATGCCAACGGTAAGGCCCACAAGCTGCCGACCGACTTCAACGAAGGCGAGTCCGATAACAAGATGGCGCGCCGTCAGCAAATGGTTGGCTATAGCTTCTCCCACCAGTTCGATGACACCTTTACCGTGCGTCAGAACCTACGCTATGCCGACGTGCATACGCTGTATCGTTCGCTCTACGGCAATGGTTACCAGGAGCCGGGGAAAATCAATCGTGCCTACGTGCGTTCCGATGAGCACCTGAATACCTTTACCGTTGATACGCAACTGCAGTCTGATTTCGCCACCGGCGCGGTGAGCCACACGCTGCTGACCGGCGTCGACTACTCGCGGATGCGTAACGACGTTGATGCAGACTACGGTACGGCCGATGCCATTAGCATGACCAATCCGCAGTATGGTAATCCGAACGTGAACGTCAACTTCCCGTATGCGGTCCTCAACCGTATGGAGCAGACGGGCCTGTACGCGCAGGATCAGATGGAGTGGGACAAATGGGTGATGACCTTAGGCGGCCGCTACGATTACGCCACCACATCTACCTTCACCCGTTCCACCAGCAGCATGGCGGAAAATCACGACCAGCAGTTCAGCTGGCGCGGCGGGATCAACTATCTGTTCGATAACGGCATCTCCCCGTACTTCAGCTACAGCGAATCGTTCGAACCGGTATCGGGTTCCAATAGCACCGGCAAGCCGTTCGATCCGTCGCGCGGTAAGCAGTATGAAGCCGGAGTGAAGTATGTGCCGAAAGATATGCCGGTGGTGGTGACCGCGGCGGTCTATCAGCTGACTAAAGATAAGAACCTGACGGCAGACCCGAACGATCCGACCGGACTGTTCAGCGTGCAAACCGGCGAAATCCGCTCCCGCGGCTTTGAGCTGGAGGCGAAAGCGGCGGTCAATGCCAATATCAACCTGACCGCGGCATACAGCTATACCGACGCCGAATACACTCACGACACCGTCTTCGAAGGCAAGCGTCCGGCGGAAGTGCCGCGTAACATGGCGTCACTGTGGGCGGATTACACCTTCCACGAAACCGCGCTTAGCGGGCTGACGATTGGCGCGGGCGCGCGTTATATCGGTTCGACGGTCAGCTACTACAAAAATGACACCAGCACCGGTAAGAAAAATGATTCCTTCAATGTGGCCGGTTATGCGCTGATGGATGCGACGGTGAAATACGATCTGGCGCGCTTTGGTCTGCCGGGGTCTTCGGTCGGCGTCAACGTCAACAACCTGTTTGACCGCGAATATGTCTCCAGTTGCTATAGCGAGTACGCATGCTACTGGGGAGCGGAACGTCAGGTTGTTGCTACCGCAACCTTCCGCTTCTAACTACTCACGGGCGCGGTTCGCCGCGCCCAATATCAGGTTGTTGCTATGCAGGAACAGACTCCGCACTCTGAAACGACGTTTGCGTTAAATCGCGTGACCTTTCGCGTGCCTGGCCGCACGCTGCTTCATCCCCTTTCGTTGACCTTCCCGGCAGGAAAAGTCACTGGCCTGATTGGCCATAACGGTTCCGGCAAATCCACGTTACTGAAAATGCTTGGCCGCCATCAGCCGCCTTCCGAGGGCGATGTGCTGCTTGACGGCCAGCCGCTGGACAGCTGGAGCAGCAAGGCGTTTGCCCGCAAAGTGGCCTATCTGCCGCAGCAACTGCCGGCGGCGGAAGGGATGACGGTGCGCGAACTGGTGGCGATTGGCCGCTATCCGTGGCACGGCGCGCTGGGGCGCTTCGGCGCGGCGGATCGCGAAAAAGTAGAAGAGGCTATTGCGCTGGTGGGGCTGAAACCGTTGGCGCATCGGCTGGTGGACAGCCTTTCCGGCGGCGAACGCCAGCGCGCGTGGATCGCCATGCTGGTGGCGCAGGATAGCCGCTGTCTGTTGCTCGATGAACCGACGTCGGCACTGGATATCGCCCACCAGGTCGATGTGCTGGCGCTGGTGCATCGTCTCAGCCAGCAGCGTGGTCTGACGGTGATCGCGGTCCTGCACGATATTAATATGGCTGCTCGCTATTGCGATTACCTGGTCGCGCTGCGCGGCGGCGAAATGATCGCCCAGGGGACGCCCGCGGAGCTGATGCGCAGCGAAACGCTGGAGCAAATCTACGGCATCCCGATGGGGATCCTGCCGCACCCGGCGGGCGCAGCGCCGGTAAGTTTTGTCTATTGATGGAAAATTCGAACTTCTTCTCACGCCGACGCCTGTTGACGGCAATGGCGCTGTCGCCGCTGCTGTGGCAAATGCGCGGCGCGCAGGCGGCGAACGTTGATCCGCAGCGCGTCATTGCGCTGGAGTGGCTGCCGGCCGAACTGCTGCTGGCGCTCGGCGTTACGCCCTATGGCGTGGCCGACATTCCCAACTATAACCTGTGGGTGAATGAACCGGCATTGCCCGCCTCGGTGATTGATGTCGGCCTGCGCACTGAACCCAATCTTGAGTTGCTGACGCAGATGAAACCGTCGTTTATCGTCTGGTCGGCGGGCTATGGCCCGTCGCCGGAAAAGCTGGCGCGTATCGCGCCCGGTCGCGGTTTCACCTTCAGCGACGGTAAACGGCCGCTGGCGATGGCCCAGCGTTCGCTGCTGGAAATGGCCGACCTGCTGGGTAAACCGCAGCAGGCGAAGCGCCATCTGGCGGAGTTTGACGCGTTGATGGAAAGCCTGCGTCCACGATTTGCCGACCGTGGCGATCGCCCGCTACTGATGATTTCGCTACTTGTATTCGGCGAGAACTGCCTGTTCCAGGAAGTCCTCGATCGTTTTGGCATAAAAAACGCCTGGCACGGTGAAGCGGCATTCTGGGGCAGTATCACCGTAGGCATCGATAGGCTGGTGGAATTTAAAGAGGCCGATGTTATCTGTTTCGATCATGGCAACGATCGGGAGATGGCCCAACTGATGGCGACCCCGCTGTGGCAGGCGATGCCTTTCGTGCGCGCGGGGCGTTTCCAGCGTCTTCCGGCGGTGTGGTTCTATGGCGCGACGCTGTCGGCGATGCATTTCGCCCGCGTACTGGCCGATGCGCAGGGGAGGGCGGTATGAACGCGCGTTTCTCGCCGTTAGCTATGATCCTGCTGGCCGTACTGCTGGTTGCCGCTTTCGCGCTGAGCATCGTCAACCTTCAGGTTGCTTTACCTTACGCGCAGTGGCGTCAGGCGCTGTGGCAGCCGGATAGCGATAATATCGCTCAGATGCTGTTCCATTACAGCCTGCTGCCGAGGCTGGCTGTATCGCTGCTGGTCGGCGCCGGGCTGGGACTCGTCGGCGTACTGTTCCAGCAGGTGCTGCGTAACCCGCTGGCGGAGCCGACCACGCTCGGCGTCGCTACCGGCGCGCAGCTCGGAATGACGGTGACGACGCTATGGGCGATCCCCGGCGTGCTGGCGTCGCAGTTTGCCGCGCTGGCTGGCGCTTGCCTGGTCGGCGCGTTGGTGTTCGGCGTCTCGTGGGGTAAACGTCTGTCGCCGGTGACGCTGATTCTGGCCGGTCTGGTGGTGAGTCTCTATTGCGGCGCGGTCAATCAGCTGATGGTAATTTTCCATCACGACCAGCTGCAAAGCATGTTCCTGTGGAGTACCGGTACGCTAACGCAGACCGACTGGAGCGTGGCACAGCGCCTGTGGCCGCAGCTGCTTGGTGGCGCGATGTTGACGCTGCTGTTGCTACGCCCGTTAACGTTGATGGGGCTGGATGATGGCGTAGCGCGGAATCTTGGGCTGGCGCTCTCTCTGGCGCGCCTTGGCGTCTTGACTCTGGCGATAGTAATAAGCGCGCTGCTGGTCAACGCGGTCGGCATTATCGGCTTTATCGGTCTGTTCGCGCCGTTGCTGGCGAAAATGCTCGGCGCCCGCCGCCTGCTATCGCGGCTGGTGCTGGCGGCGCTGCTTGGCGCGCTGATCCTGTGGCTTTCCGACCAAATTATTCTCTGGCTCAGCCGGATATGGCGAGAAGTGTCTACCGGGTCAGTAACCGCGCTGATTGGCGCGCCTTTATTATTGTGGCTGCTACCGCGGCTGCGTAGCATCAGCGCGCCGGTGATGAATGGCGGCGATAAAGCGCTGATTGAGCGCCGCAACGTGCAGTGGTTCGCGCTGGGCGGATTGGCGCTGATGTTGTTGGCGGTAACCGCCGCCCTGACCTTTGGCCGTGATGCGCAGGGGTGGCAATGGGCCAGCGGCGATCTGCTGGAGCAATTAATGCCCTGGCGCTGGCCGCGGGTGTTCTCGGCGCTGTTCGCCGGGGTGATGCTAGCCGTCGCGGGTTGTATCATTCAACGCCTGACCGGTAACCCGATGGCCAGCCCGGAAGTGCTGGGGATAAGCTCTGGCGCGGCGTTCGGCGTGGTGTTGATGCTGTTCTTCGTGCCGGGTAACGCCTTTGTCTGGCTGCTGCCAGCCGGCAGTCTTGGCGCAGCGGCGACGCTGCTGGTCATCCTGATCGCCGCCGGGCGCGGCGGATTCTCGCCGCACCGGATGTTGCTGGCGGGGATGGCGCTGAGTACCGCCTTCACCATGCTATTGATGATGCTGCAGGCCAGCGGCGATCCGCGAATGGCGCAGATCCTGACGTGGATGTCCGGTTCGACCTATAGCGCGACGCCGGAGATGGTGCTACGTAGCGGCGTGGTAATGCTGGCGCTATTGGCGCTGACGCCGCTCTGCCGCCGCTGGCTGACCATCCTGCCGCTCGGCGGTGAGGCGGCGCGGGCGGTAGGGATGGCGCTGACGCCATCGCGTATCGGGTTACTGCTGCTGGCGGCGAGCCTGACGGCGACGGCGACGCTAACCATTGGGCCGTTAAGTTTCGTTGGTTTAATGGCGCCGCATATTGCGAGGATGATGGGCTTTCGCCGGACGATGCCGCATATGGTCATTTCCGGGCTGATTGGCGGGATGCTGCTGGTGTTCGCCGACTGGTGTGGGCGGATGATCATGTTCCCCTACCAAATCCCGGCAGGGCTGTTATCGACGTTTATCGGCGCGCCGTATTTTATCTATTTACTGAGAAAGCAGAGCCGCTAACGATCCCGATGGCCAAAACATCCCCGGTGGCGCTAGTGCTTACCGGGGCTACAGCGCTGTGCAATTTGGTAGCCCGGATAAGGCGCAATGCGCCGCCTCCGGGAAAATCCCTGCGCCACCAGGCATTCAAGTACCTTACAGTTTGGCAAACACCCGACGCGCGGCATCGATAGTGTTGTTGATATCCTCTTCGCTATGGGCGACGGACATAAAGCCAGCTTCAAACGCCGACGGGGCGAGGTAAACGCCTTCTTCCAGCATCAGGTGGAAGAAACGCTTGAAACGTTCAACATCGCACTTCACCACGTCCTGATAGCAGGTGACGGTTTCGGCATCGGTAAAGAAGATACCGAACATGCCGCCGACGTTATTCACCACCAGCGGGATCCCGGTTTCGCGTGCCGCATTCAGCAGGCCATCCGCCAGCTGGTTGGTCAGCTCGGTCAGGGTTTCATGCACGCCCGGCTGCGCCACTTCGCTTAAGCAGGCGAAGCCTGCGGCCATGGCGATAGGGTTGCCTGACAGCGTACCGGCCTGGTACACCGGACCGGTCGGCGCCAGCGCGTCCATGACCTCGCGGCGACCGCCGAAAGCACCCACCGGCATACCGCCGCCGATGATTTTACCCAGACAGGTCAGATCCGGCTCCACGCCGTAATAAGACTGGGCGCCCGCCAGCGCGACGCGGAAGCCGGTCATCACTTCATCAATAATCAGCAGCGCGCCGAACTCGTCGCACAGCGCGCGCAGGCCCGGCAGGAACTCCGGTTGCGGCGGAATGCAGTTCATGTTACCGGCCACCGGTTCGACGATGATACACGCCACCTCCCCCGCCCACTCCTCCAACGCCCCC
>ERZ1036424.52-NODE-52-length-91656-cov-7.508837_pt1 | contig 91656 bp, 80 predicted proteins | sample MGYA00514221_ERZ1036424 | MGnify/ENA primary metagenome ERZ1036424 (study PRJEB33795, sample SAMN09464939) | human gut metagenome | host: Homo sapiens | place: USA: Stanford, California | collected 2016-11 | study: EMG produced TPA metagenomics assembly of the... | reverse complement strand
CTTGCCAATCAGTTAGTAGCTTAATTTAGTTGTCCAAACTTGTGGGTTCACTTCAGGAGAGATGTTTTTCCCCTAGCCCTTTTTGATCCTTGATGGTTACTCAGATAATGTGCTCCCCAACCGCAGGCCTAGTGGCTAAGTCTGGACACAGAACACCGCCGAGGGCGCTAACCTGTGCCCTATCCTTAGCCTACGGCCTGCCAATGGTTGGTTCGCACTCAAAAAAAGACCCGGCGCACTGTGAAGTGCCCCAGAATCGTTAGATGTGTGTCTAACAATTCTAGGGCACTTCACTGCCGGGTCTTTTTTGTAACCTTAACCGAGGGTACCAACCACTAGCAAGCCTTCGATGACTCCGGCCCCGTGGGGGGAGTGCTTGAGGGCGTCAGTGATGTCCTTACCGGCAAGGTTGCCGTGGTTCTTGTTCTCTTTCCAGTTCGGGATGGAAGAAGCGTCGTACACCTGGCCTTCGTAAGCGAAGTAAGCCGGGCGACCGTCCTGACCGTCATATTGAGCAAGTTCCGCGAGGGTAAACACCTTATCTGCCATGGAAATGTACCTCCGTTTCAAGGGTTAATGTGGATGATTACGGTTATTGTACAAAAGTAAGTGACACGACGTCAAGAAATTAGGTGCGGAACGTAACAATCTTTAGTCGAGCTGGTAACGGGCGAGGGTGTCGGAGAGTTTTTTGATAATTTCTAAACGTAATTCCTTGGGTTCCAAGACCTCGATGCCGGAAATTCCCAGCAAGAGGTAAAGGCCGGCGCCCAGCATTAAGCGTGACTTTAACTTGACCGGCGCGTCATCGGGCACTTCGGCTAAAGAAGAGGCCGGGAACTCGGTTTGGTCGACGTAGTAGCCAACCACCTCGGCGTTAATGCGGTCGATCGTGATTTTGGCGGCCTTGTGGTCGGCCTTGACCAGGATGGTTTGGGTCTGGTGGTTTTTGCCCTTGAACATACCGATCACGGTGTTACGGTCGGCTTCAAAGCCCTCGAGCTCACGCTTGGTGGCGTCGGGGCCGATTTTGATCGACAATACCCCGTCGCAGCGCAGGATCCGGGCAGCGTCGGCCTCATCCCCCTTAGCGCCCTTGGTGGTGTCGACCTCCTTGTAGCCGCGGACGTACCAGTAGTAATCGAAGTGTTCGATGCTTAGCGGGGTGAAAACGTAGTCCTTGTCGATCGAACCGTCGCGCTTGCGGTAGTCAACGATCACCTTTTTGTGGGCGTAGACGGCGTCGAGGAAGGTTTCTAAGACCGCCAGCTGGGTCGGTTCGGCCACAGGACGGTAGTAATGGCGCTCCCCCTTTAACAAGGTGTTAATTTCGTCGGCCCCGTGTTCGGCGAGTTGGAGCTGGTTTAAGGGGCGGGTCAACTTGTTAATGAGGTGTTCGACGACTTCCTTATCAAAGGAGCGGCTGGCCAGGAGGATCTTGGCGATGATGAAGACCTCCCGCTGGGTTAAAAAGGGCCCCTGGCTAGCGTCGACCAGGTACCTGACGTCGCGCTCGCCGTCGTCATTGACGAAGCGTTCCCGTTTAACCTCTAAGTTAAGGTAGTCGCCGAGGAGCGTTTCGATGGCGGCGATGTCTCGTTCAATCGTCTTGGCCGAGGTATGGTACTTATCAATCATGTCATTTTTGGTGGCCTCCCCGGTGGTTAGGAGGAGGAAAATAATGGCGGCTTGGCGGTTATCGATATGATCAAATCCTTTTTAGAAAAATTTTACCGCTTTTTTTGGCCAACGACAATATATGACCAAGTCGCCTGTAATAATAAAGACATCAAGCCGGATGGGGGTCCGGCTTGGTGCTTCCGCCACCGGGAGGGGTTAGTTAACCACGCAGGTTACGGGCGGAGAGCGGGGCTGGGGAGCATGGTTTCCTCAGCCCCGTTTTTTTTAATGGCTACTTAATTTTAGGAGTGCCTGGCGGGTGAAGGCGCGTTGGTACTTGGCCGCTAAACTTTGGGTCAGCTGGGTTTGGTTAGCCAACTGAGCCTGCGCTGCTTGGTCACCGGCCTGGGCCTTGGCCGCCAGTGCTTTCAGGTCGCTTTGGACGTGGGCGGTAACGTAGGCGGTCGCCTGGGTCTTTAAGGTGGCCTGGTTAGTAGGGTTAGCGGCTGCTTGTTTTAACCTGGTCGCTTGTTTGCTCGACAAGACCAACCAGGACTTGGGCACCGTGAAGTGGGCGACTTGCTGGGTGGTCGCGAGCTTGGTGCCGGGGATGGCAAAGAGGACCTTAGCGAGCTGGTTTTGGTAGGTGTACTTGGTGGTCGTTAGGGTCAGGGTGGCGTGCTTAGCGTTAGTGGTGGTAACCGAACTGGCGACCCTGGTCGTTTTGGCCAGGCCCCGTTTGCCGGGGAGCGGGGACTTTTGGTCGCCGTTATATACGTAAACCCGCTCGTTGTTGGTGGTGCCCAGTGGCTGGTAGACCAGGAGCTGGACTCCCTGGGAGGTCGAGGTCGGTCGAATGGTTTGGCGGTTGTTGTTGGTGGTTTTAGTCAACCCCAGGTGGGTGCCCATGTTTAAGACCAATAAAAAGATGGACAGACCAAAGAAGAGGGCGCTGGTGATGGCCCCAGTGCGGTGGGGATGTAGGTTGGCGAAGAAAAAGAAGCTCCCGCCAAAGAGGACAATTAATAGTAAGATCAGCATCAAATTACCTCCGGGTTGGTTTGAGGGTCAGGGCCAAACAGAGGCCGGCAACGGAAAAGAGGGTCGCAAACAAGAAGGTGGCGCTGTAGCCGTGCAGGGTCGCTTCAAAGGCCCGGTTGGCGTACAAAAGCGGGGCGCTGCTCTTTAGGGCGTGGCCGGGTAGGTGGGCCTTAGTGACGTTGGACAGGATTGAAATCATCACCGCCGTGACCATCGACGAGGCAATTTGGCGGAAGGTGTTGTTGGCGGCCGTCCCGTGGCTAAACTCGCTGACCGGGATGGCGTTCATGGCGTTGGTGATCGTCGTCATCAAGACCAGGGAAATCCCAAACATCCGGACGGCGTACAAGAAGACGACCAGGATTTCCGGGGTCGTGGTGCTCAAGAAGATGAAGGGGAGGTTCCCCAGGATTAAGATGGCAAAGCCGGTGATCGCTAGGTTGCGGATCCCGTACTGGTCAAAGAGGCGACCGGTGACCGGGGACATCAACCCGATCAAAAGGGCGCCCGGCAGCATCGTCAGCCCCGATTCAAAGGGGGAGTGGCCCATTAAGTCCTGCAAGTACAGGGGCAAGACCATTTCAACGCCGACCATTGAGAGGTTAACAAAGGACGACAGCAGGGTGCCGACGGTGAAGTCCTTATTTAAAAAGACCCGCAGATCCAAGAAGGGGCGCTCCATCGTCAGCTGGCGGTGGATGAAGAGGGCGATGAAGACCAGCCCCACGGCCAGGGCGATCAGGACCTTAGCGTCGCCCCAACCGTCGTTACCGGCGGTCGAAAAGCCGTAGAGTAGGCTCCCAAAGCCCAACGATGAGGTGATCGTCGACCAAAGATCGAGCTGGCTGGGTTTGCCGGGTAAGACGTCCTTCATGAAGAAGAGGGCGCCGAAGAGGACGAAGGCGATGATTGGTAACAGCATCCCAAACAGGATCCGCCAGCTGCCGTGATCCAGGATGTACCCAGCTAGGGTGGGGGAAACCGCCGGCGCTAGGCCGACCACGATGCCGGCCAGTCCCATCGCCTGGCCCCGCTGGTTAGCCGGGAAGATTTCCAACATCATGATTTGTAACAGGGGTAAGACGACCCCGATCCCGACGGCTTGGATCAGCCGGCCGACTAAGAGGGCGGCAAAACTGTGGGCCTGAAAGGCGATCAGGGTGCCGCAAAAGAAGATCAGCATTGTGATTAAGTAGAGGCGCTTGGTCGGGACGTTATCGGCTAGCCACGCCGAGATTGGGATCATGATCCCGTTGACCAGCAAAAAGCCAGTCGACAGCCATTGGACGGTCGCAGTCGACACGTCAAAGACCCGCATAAAAGTCGGCAGGGCGGTGGCTAAAAAGGTTTGGTTTAAAACGGTCGCAAAGGAGCCGATCATCACCACGATGACCAGCAGGATGCGGTTATAGGTTTTTCCGTGCACATCAACGGAACTTGAAGTCATATTCATTCTCCCTTTCCAACACAGTGTTGTGTTAATGACATGGCTGTATTATAGTGAGGGGAGCAAGCGGTGATCACAGCAAGAAACGACAATTTGTTTTAAAACCAACACAAAGTCGTTTTTATGTTGGAAACAAGGAGGAAAAGATGGCTGAAAAAGAAGAAAACCGCCGGGTCAAATACACCAAGCGGGTCATTAAAGAAGCCCTGATCGAGCTGATGGCCAATCGGCAGGTTGGCGAAATCTCGGTCAAAAAGCTGTGCGAGAAGGCCGACGTCAACCGGTCGACCTTTTACGCCCACTACGGCAACCCGATGGACGTGATGTGGGAACTAGAAGAAGAGGTCTTTACCGACCTGCAACAAAGCGTGGCTAACCACGGCCAGTGCCAAGACAAACGGGCCGCCCTGGAGTCGATCATGCAGGCGGTGCTGGAATACGTGCAAGAACGGCGCCAGACTTTTTTGGTGCTGTTTGCCCAAGACAACCTGGGTGACTTTCAAGACCAGCTCTTCGTCTTGACCCAGGGCCAAAAGACCCACCCCAAGAACATGACCCAAGAACAGCGCGACTATCAACGCCGCTACGTCTTTTACGGTAACGTGGCCGTCATCAAATCATGGTTAGAAAAAGAGGACCGCGAGTCGGTCGAGGAGATGGCGAAACTGATTGCCAAGTGGATGTTGGGGTAGAGAATCGAACCGGATTTAACTTTGCTATACTGAAAGAAAACGGGGGAAAACGATGAGTAAACAGATTCAGGTGGTTGGGGCCGCCATTTTAAACGACCAAAATCAAATCTTGGCAACGCAGCGGGCCGACGCACGAGTTCTCGGTCAACAGTGGGAGTTTCCCGGCGGCAAAATCAAGGCTGGCGAAACACCCGAGCAAGCGCTGACCCGGGAGCTAGAGGAGGAGTTTTCGGTTCAAGCTCAAGTAGGCCCGGCAGTGGGGCCGACCTTTAAGCATGAGTATGACTTTGGGACCGTGAATCTAACGGTTTACTACGTGCGCTTAGCTAGCGAGGACTTACGGCTAATGGCGCACGGCAAGGTCGTTTGGTGTGAGCAGACCCAGTTAGGGAAGTTAGACTGGGCCGCCACGGATCGGCAAATCGCGGAATTGATCGGGCAAGAAGACTTAACCCAACTGTCTATTTAATGGGAGAAAAGAATGCATCAAGATGTTAATTACGATCACTTATTGGATGAGTTAGGGACACAGGGGAGCCTGGCTAAGGAGATGGGCGCCTCTCTTTTGCACGGCTACGTTGACCAAGATGGGGTCCAACCAATTGGTGACTTCGGGCCTAAGCTATTAACGAACCAGTTTGATAACCAGATCTGGGACCAGCTGCGTTCAGAATTAAACGACGCGACGGAGTACGCCTTTGCGGTGGCCTTCGTGACCGACGCAATGGTCTCCAACCTCAAGCCGCTCTTTAGAACCTTGGCGGCCCGGGGAGTCAAGGGGCGGCTCTTGACGTCGACTTACCTGCAATTTAACCAGCCGGACATGTTTGAAGAACTACTTAAAATCGACAACTTAGAGGTCCGGATTGCCACCGTCAAGGGTTTTCACCAGAAGGGTTACCTCTTTAAGCACCGCGACTACCAAACGGTGATCATCGGTAGTGCTAATTTAACCGCCAGCGCCCTGATGAAAAACCAAAACTACGAGTGGAGTTTAAAGGTCAGCTCCCTGAATAACGGTGAGATCACCCGTCAAATCGAGGAAAACTTTGAGGCCGAATGGAGGGACGCCAAGCCGCTGAGTGAGGACTGGCTGGACGGCTACCGCAAGGCTTACCAAGCGGACCACCAAGTTAACAGGGCGGTGCACGATTACGTGACGCCGTCGGATGAACCGGGAAAGGCGCAGCAGGTTAAGCCAAACCAAATGCAAACGGCGGCCCTAAATGAAATTGAGGCCCTGCGCCTGGCCGGTAAGGACCGCGGGCTGGTGGTGTCGGCGACTGGGACCGGGAAAACTTACCTGGGAGCCTTCGACGTTCGGGCGGCCAAGCCCAAGCGGATGCTGTTCTTGGCCCACCGGGAACAGATCTTGCAAAAGTCCTGCCAGAGTTTTCAAAATATCTTAGGTGGTGATCCAGCCAATTTTGGCCTCTACACTGGTGGGGCCAGAGACAAGAACGCCAAGTACCTATTTGCCAGCGTTCAAACCCTGTCACGGGAGGAACACCTGCACCGCTTCTCCCCCGATGACTTTGATTACATTTTGATTGACGAGGTTCATCACGCCGGGGCGGAGAGCTACCAAAGGATCATGGACTATTTCACCCCAAAGTTTTTCTTGGGAATGACCGCGACCCCGGAACGCAGCGACGACTTTAACATCTTTAATCTCTTTCACTATAACGTCGCCTATGAAATCCGTCTCCAACAAGCCTTAGAGTTGAACATGCTGGCGCCCTTTCATTACGTGGGGTTGACCGACTACGCCTTTGCTGATCAATACGAAGAAGAAGTTGATCAGTACCGGAACCGCAAGCAGGGGAGCAAACCGTCGCGTAAGCAAGAGCAACGGGCGGTGGAATTGTTGACCAGTAAGGAACGGGTTAACTACATCCTGGAACAGACCGATTACTACGGCTATTCCGGCCCGGTCTTGCACGGCCTGGTCTTTTGTTCGTCGGTGGCCGAAGCTGAAGCGTTGGCGAGGGCCTTTACGGCTGCCGGCCACCCAGCCAAGGCCCTGTCTGGTGCCGATAATGGCGACCGCCGTCGCCAGGTGGTGCACGAACTAGAAAACGGACTTATCGAATACATCATCACGGTTGACATCTTTAATGAGGGAATCGACATTCCCTGCGTCAACCAGGTCGTTTTCCTACGTAACACCCAGTCGGCGATCGTCTACGTTCAACAGTTGGGGCGGGGATTGCGCAAGTACCCGGGTAAGGAGTACGTCGAGGTCCTCGACTTCATTGGTAACTATAAAAATAACTACATGATCCCGATTGCTTTGACCGGGGATAATTCCTACTCCAAGGATCAGGCTCGCGATACCGTCGACATTGAACCAACCGTCGGCCTGTCGACGATCGCCTTTGACGAGGTGGCTAAGGAACGGATTTACGAGTCCTTAAGCAAGGTCAAACTAGACGGACTGGCTAACTTACGGGACGCCTACCAAAATATTAAGCGACGGGTGGGGCGAATCCCAATGCTCAGCGACTTTTTAAAGATGGATTCGGTCGATCCGCAGATCTTAGCGACGGTGGTCAAGCCCCGTAACTACAACCGTTTCTTGCTTAAGATGGGGGAGCCAGTTGAAGTAACTGACTACGAAGACCAGGCTTTGTCCCTTATCTCCGTTGAATTGTTAAACGGCAAGCGCCGCCACGAATTGATTTTGCTACGGTTATTACTACAACGTTCCGTGGTCAAGGAGGCAGATTACGTCAGGGCGCTCAAGGAGGCTAGCTGTTACGTCAACGAAGCCACCTTGAACTCGGTCCGGCGGGTGTTAAGCCTCCAGTACTACGCCGAAAGGGCCTACCCATCACGAGCTTCTTATGGGGGCGTTGCGCTGGTTAATTATGATCCAGACCAAAAAAACTACCAAATGGGGGAGCAGTTGGCCCAAGCCCTTACCAAGCGGGGCTGGTTTTACCAGCTGTGGTCTGATACGATCGAAACGGGCCTACTGCGGGCCGAACGCTACCAGGCCAACGAACAATTTACGATTGGGGAACGCTACACTAGGCGGGATGCCGTGCGTCTGATTAACAACCCTTACGATATGAACGGCCAGCTTGTGTCGGGTTATCGCTTCACCAGTGAAGAAACGGGGTTAAAAGAGGCGATTATCTTCGTCACCTACAAGAAGGCCAAAAATATTCGTAAGGAGATCAATTACAATAACCGCTTCATCAATGACCACGTTCTCCATTACTACACTAAGAATTCCGACATTAAGTTAGATTCGGCCAACGTGGTGAAGTTCATGGGGGGCGAATACAAGCTGCGGCTGTTCGTCCAGAAGTCGGGTGCCATCGATGAAACCGAATTTTACTACCTCGGGACTTGCCGTTACCTCAACAACAGCGTCCAAAAAGAAACCCAAGATGGGGTGCCGCGGTTGGCAATGGACCTTCTGTTGGATCACCCCGTTGAACATAACCGCTACCACACCTTTATCGATTAGGAGGACCTATGGATTACCAAGAAATCACCACCATCCTGCGCGACTTTACCGCCCAAAAGGGATGGGGGAAGTACCATAATTTAAAGGACCTCGCCCTTTCGGTGAACCTCGAAGCCAGCGAGGTCTTAGAAGTCTTTCAGTGGAAGGACGAGCAAACGCCGTTGACCAACCAGGAACGCGACCACTTGAAAGAAGAAATCGCCGATACCTTGATCTACCTCTTTTACATGTGCGATGAAATGGGGCTCGAACCCTACCAAGCGATCGCCGAGAAGATGAAGGTTAACCAAACCCGGCACTGGAAGGAGGAAGACCAGTGAGCGTGACGGTGATTCCCCACTGGGGGGCCTGGTTAATCGGGCTCCTGGTCCTCTTGGGGTTGCTCTTATTGGACCTGGCCCACCACGGCCTGGTCGCCCGCTTTGACGACTGGACCTTTGCTAAAATGCCCCACCAGCCCGACAACCGCTTTTGGAACCTGGTGGCCTGGGTCGGTGAACCCTGGGCGGTCGTGGTTTACGTCTTGATTTTGACCGTCGCCCTGTTGGTTATCCACGAAGAACAGGCCGCCGCCTGGGTTTTGTGGACGTTAGGGATCGGCAACGTGTTAGGGATCATCACTAAAAAGACCCTCAAGCGCGAACGCCCGGGGGCCCATTTGGAACATGATGATGGTTATTCCTTTCCCAGCGGTCACGTACTGGGGGGAACGACCCTGTACCTGATGGTCGTGGAACTATGGCCGATTTGGCCGGTGATCGTGATCGGGGGCGTGGCCTGGCTATTGGTAGCTAGCTCGCGGATCATCCTGCGGGCCCACCACGTCAGTGACGTTGCCGGCACCGTTCTCTTTGCCGGGGCCTGGTTTATCATCAGCACCCTGTTGTACCAACTAATTTTCTAACTAAAACGAGCGCCCGAGCAAACTTTCTCTTAGGCGCTCGTTTTGAATTTCTGGGTGTTATCCGGCCTGCCAATGGTTGGTCCGCACTTCCTTCACTTCCAATACAGCACCTGCACCGGTTCCGGGCATGGTACCCCGGTTTGGTTGGTGGCTAGGTGCCCGGTAGCCGGATCGCGGCGCATCAGGGTTAAATCGTTGGTGTTTTGGTTGGCAACGATCATAAACTTCTGGTCGTGGCTCAAGGAGAAGTCGCGCGGGAAGTCGCCGGCCGTGGCCACCGACTGGATGTGCTTGACCCGGCCGTCAGGTTGGACCTCAAAAACGGCGATCGTGTTTTCACCGCGGTTAGAAACGTAGACGAAGCGGCCGCTGTGGCAAACGTGAATGGCGGCGGCCCCGTTGTGGGCGGTCCAGTCGGCCGGGATGGTCGAAACGGTTTGGATTGACGATAGTTCACCGTTCTCTTGATCGTAGGCGAGGACCTCCAGCTTGGAGGACAATTCGCCGACCAGGTACATGAAGCGCCCGTCACGCCCGAAGGTTAGGTGGCGGTCCCCAAAGCCCGGTTGATCCTGGTGGGTGGTGACCAGTTTTAGTTGCCCCTGATCGGTTAGGTTATAGATATTGACCTGATCCATCCCTAAGTCGCAAATCACCAAGCGCCGATCGGGGGTCAGGTTAGCGAAGTGAACGTGGGGGAGTTCTTGTTGCGGGCGGGGACCGGTCGCCCCCACTTTGAGCACCTGGTCGGCCTTTTGCATGCCACCCTGGCCGTCAAGCCGGTAGGTGGTGACGGTCGACATGTGGTAGTTGGCCGAAAAGAGCAGTTGGCGTTCTTCATCGATGGCTAAGTAAGCGGTCGTGGTCCCCGGGGCACTAACCGAACTGAGCCGGGTAAAGTGGCCCCCCTCCTCTTTAAAGGAGGTAATGGCGGCGTGGTCTTGGTCCAGCTTTTCGATCGTGTACAAGATCCCGTTGTTAGCAAAGGTCATAAAAATCGGTTTTTGAATTGGTATTTCCAGGCGGGTGGGTGACAGCCGGCCCGCGCTGGTATCTAGGGTCACCGAGTAGATGCCCTGGCTGGTGTGGTGGGTGTAGGTCCCAATCAAGTAGTGTTCGAGCATGATAACCAGTACCTCCTGAAAGCGTTTCTCTTATCATACCACCATCTAGCAATTTTTTTGATTAACTTATCAGATGAAAAGGGATAGTAAGGGAAAGTCAAATGGACAACTGGGCGCCTCCCTTGTCAGCACCCGGTCACTAATAGTAGACTGAAGGGAATACAAAACGAGGTGAAATCATGGACGCACGCTTAATTCAGTTCCACATTACCCCCAAACCAGAGGGGCAAACCCAAGAGGAGCTTCGGCAAAACCCCTCTGGCTTTAATATGGAATTCATTGCTAAAGAGAAGTACATTTCCGAAAACCTGCAGGGGGTCCCGCAGTTCCGCCGCGAGTACCGCCACTCTTTAAACCACGTTGTTGACCAGTTTAACGAGTACTACCAGTGGCACACCGAGAAGGCCGCCAAGATGAAGCACTACGGCGATAGTTTTGGTCGCTTAGAAGACCTATCAGACGCTACTAAGTACCTGGCTAGCCTGCTCAAGAGTGAGTTCTTAGTGCCTAACGAACTGGAGTTAATTGACATCCAGATCGTCGGCCAGTTCTCGGTTTACGAGTCCGGTAGCGACACCGACTTAAAGAAGCAGGCCGATCAGATCCGGGAAGCATCGATCCGCGAGATGCAAAAGAAGATGGCGGCCCGCCAACCGGCCCCCAACCAACCCGGTCAACCGGGGCGACCGGTAGCGATGCACTTCCCAAACCGGGAACCACGGGCTTAGTTTGCGAAAAGATTACAGTTTATTAACGGTTTTCCATAAAATAACTATTAATCAATCAGATCCGCTAATATATAAGACGGGAACGGTGAACGTTGCCGTTTTTTTGTTGCTAAAGTTTAGAAGAGAGATTGAGAGTAACGATGAGAAAACTACGCCGGGTCTGCTTCCACCTCTTGTTGGTGGTCGTCACCTTTACCACCGTGCTGGCCACTAGTGCCGGCGCTGTCGCCAACGCCAGCAGCATCGTCGACGCCCGGGCGGCGATCACGATTGACGCCGAAACGGGTCAGGTGCTCTACGAAAAGAACGCCACCAAGCGCTACCCGATCGCTTCGGTGATTAAAATCCTGACCCTAGCGGTGATCGAACAAGACATCGAACAGGGTAAGCTCAAGTGGGACCAAAAGATTAAGATCTCAAAGGAGGTCGCTAAGGTCGCCAACGACTGGCGCTTCTCCAACGTCCAGTTAAACGAGGGGGAGTCCTACACCGTTAAGTCCTTGGTGGAATCAATGATGATTGTTTCGGCCGACGGGTCGGCGGAAGCCCTCGCCCTTGCCTCGGCGGGGTCCACGGCCGCCTTCAACCAGAAGATGCAGGCGGTCGCTAAAGAGGCCGGGGTGACCGACGCCAAGATCTACAACATGATTGGTCTCGCTAATGGCGACCTCGGCGAGATGCGGTTGAAAAACGTCTCCAAGAAGGCGGAAAACCAGCTGTCGGCCAAAGACGTCGCCAAGATTGCCCGTTACCTAGTGGAGAAGTACCCAAGCGTCTTGGAAATCACCAAGCAAAAGTTCGTCAACTTCCAAGTGTCCGACAGCCAGCAGTACGAAATGGTCAACATCAACTCGATGCTGCCTCAAAACGCCGCCGCATCGACCCATGGTGAGGTGGACGGTTTAAAGACCGGGATGACCGATTCGTCGGGCTACTGCTTCGTGGGGACCGGGACCTTTAACGGCCGCCGCTTGATCACAGTGGTTTTGAAGGTGCCGGGGGAATACAACAACCAGTTTAAGGTCACCGACGCAATGATCGGCCAGGTCCTCGACAAGTACCAGTACCTGACCGTTAACAAGCTCAGCGACTTCAAGAAGGGCGTTCAATCAGTCACCGTCGCCCACGCCGAAAAGAAGGGCCCCAAGACGGTTGGCTTAACCCTCAAGAAGGCCACCACCCTGTGGTTAGCCAAGAACACCAGCCTCAAGAAGGCCGACGTCGAGTTAATCTTGGATAAAAACAAGCGGACGATCGGCGGCCACAAGCTGCGCGCCCCCGTGAAGAAGGGCGAAAAAGTCGGCGTCCTGCGGGTACACGTGAAGGGGGCCCCGGACGTGGACTTGCCGGTGTACGCGACGAAGACGGTTCACAAGAATAAGGGTTGGTTTTAAAGAAGTGCGACCCAATCTATCAAACAGGCTGTGGGCTAAGGATGAGACCACAGGTTAGCGCGGAACGCGGTGTTCTGTGGTCAGACTTAGCCACTAGGCCTGTGATTGGGAGCACGTTATGGGGGAAGTGCGACTAACCTTCTCGACGAGCTGTATGGCTAAGTTAGGGCAAATGGCTGGTGCGCCAGCACCGTTCTTTGCCCGTACTTAGACACTAGGCTCGTGGTTAGGAGCACGTTATGGGAAGTGCGACCCAGCCTGCTAATTTCTAGATAATAAAATCCCGCCTCAGGTCAGAATTGACCTAGGGCGGGATTTTTGCTTTGGGTTGAGTTGGCTCGCACTTAATCCTTCGCGTCCTTCATGACCTTGGCGGTGGCCTTGGCCAGGTTTTCAATCAGGGTTTCGCCGTCTTGCATCGTACTGGAGCCATCGGTATAAACGGCGATCGTGTAGTCGGTGCCGTTCTTCAGGGTAACGTGGCCGATCGAGTTGACGATCCACTGGTCGCTACCGTAATCGAGCCAGCCGTTTTTAAGCTGGTAAGAAGCAGCGCCGGCCGAGGTCCCCCAGGACTGGTCTTCTTCAACGTTATCCATCAAAGAGTAAATTTGCTGGCGCTCGTCGGCGGACAAAAGGTCAGACTTGTAAAAGATGTTGTTGAGTAACTTAACCTGGTCGGCGGCCGTGGTGGTGGTTAACCCCCACTCACTACGTACCTTGGTGTGGGTCATACCGATTTCATCATAGACTTTTTGCAGACCCTCCTTGCTACCAATGTAATTTTCAAAGAGGGTCGAAGTGGCGTCGTTATCGGAGTTCTCAATCATTGCCTGGGCCAGGTTGTTTTCGGTGTCGTTTAACTGGCCGTTATTGTCGAGCAAGAGGGCGGTCAGTACCCCAACCTTGACCGTGGAAGCGGTGTGGAACTGGTGACCGTGGCTCGCCCTAGTCAGGCGGTAAGTTTGTCCGGTCGTGGGGGAATAGATGGCGATTGACACGTTTTGGTCGGTACCGTTTAACTGCTTTTGCCATGCTTGTTGGAGGCGATCGCCAAGGCGGTCACCAAGTAATTGTTTTTTCACTGTTGTAAGGGCGTTTCCTGATTGACCGTTATCGTTGGAGCCGTTACCGTTGACCATGGCGATAATCATCACCACCGCCGCCAGAATAAAGAGAAAACTAAAGAGGCGGGGGTAAAAGCGATGACTCCTGTGTCGTGGTCGCACCTCAGAGCGGCTCTGCCGTTGCGGACGTTGTGTCATGGCGTTAATTCTTCTTTCTTAAACGAATCTCAGAACCCAATCATACACACAAAGTACGAAGGAAGTTAGAAGAAAAACTTGGGGGAATGTAAAAAGGAGCGTGGCAGGATTCTGGTCTCCCTACCACGCTCCCTTTTAAATGTTGAAAATCTGGAACGTCTCAGATAGTATAGCACATTTGCCCAAAAATGCGGCGGCGATTTTCGAAAAAGGGACGAAAAATGACGGCTACCTAGTGGAGGGTAAGATTAATAAACGATGAGAATTCCAGCCGGAAATAATCGTTTTTAAAAGTGACTATTCATCGTTTTGGAAGGGTTAGTTCATCTTTTCTTTAATATTGTCATTAAAGACTTAAAGATTATTCGGAAAGGGGTATAATTGCCCCAATTCTAAATTAGGGGATGGATTAATCCAATGGACGAAGAAAATTCAACGAAGAAGATCAAGACGGCCAGCCTGGTCCTGATGATCTTTTCGTCAATTTTTGGTTTTAGTAACTCATTGACGGCCTACTACCAGATGGGCTACGCAAGTATGATCTGGTATATCGTGACCGCCATCTTATTCTTCCTCCCGTCGGCGATAATGTTTGCCGAATACGGGGCCTCGTTTAAGGCTGCTCGTGGGGGGATTTTTTCTTGGATGCGGGGCTCCGTCGGTGAGAAACCGGCCTTTATCGGGACCTTTATTTGGCTGTCGGCCTGGGTGGTCTGGCTGGTTTCGTCCACCCAGTACTTCCTCGTGTCGATTTCAACGATGTTGTTTGGAAGCGACAAGACCCAGACCTGGCACCTCTTGGGCCTCGATTCGAACCAAACGCTGGGGATCATGGAAATTGCCTTCTTGGCGATCGTCACCTACCTGTCCAGTCGTGGGATTGACAAGATCGCCAAGGTCGCCTCGGTCTGCGGGGTCTTCACCCTGGGGATTGCCGCAGTCTTTATCCTGGCTTCACTAGCCATCTGGGTCATGGATCACGGCGCCACAGCCGAACCGGTCACGGCGGTCAACTTTATCAAGTCACCCAACAGCGCCTTTATATCGCCAATTGCCATTATTTCCTTCATTGTCTACGCCCTCTTTGCTTACGGTGGTCTAGAAACGATGGCCGGGGTGATCGACTCGGTTGACAAACCGGAACGGACCTTCCCGCGCGCTTTGATCATCGGAATGGTGATTATGACCTTGCTGTACGTTCTCGCCATCTTCATGTGTGGGGTGACCACCAACTGGCACGAGGTATTGGGCAAGAAAAGCGTTGACCTGGCCAACGTTGAATACGTTTTGATCAATAACATGGGGCTCGTAGCCGGTAGCCACCTGGGCTTAAGCCACGCCACTTCGGTGACGCTCGGGCGGGTCTTCTCGCAAATTACCGCCCTGTCCGACGTCTTCGGCGGGCTCGGGGCCGCCTTTGTCATGACCTACTCGCCCATCAAGTCCTTTGTCGAGGGGTGTGACCCGCGGCTCTTGCCGGACAAGTTAACGAGCTTAAACAAGGCGGGGATGCCGGCCTTTGCCATGTGGATGCAAATGATCGTCGTTTCGGTGATCGTCTTCTTCATTACCTTTGGGGGAAGCACGGCGGCGACCTTCTACACGATTTTGACCGATATGATGAACGTTTCCTCTTCGGCACCGTACCTGTTTTTGATCGGGGCGTTCCCGTTCTTCAAGATGAAAAAGGACCTCGACCGCCTCTTTGTCTTTTACAAGAGCATGACCACCACCTGGGTGGTTACCACGATCGTTTGGTTAGTTATCGCCGTGGGGATCGTCTTCACCTGCGTCGAACCGCTACTGGAAGGCGACTGGGTAACGGCCTTTTGGACCGCCTTTGGACCGGTCTTCTTCGGCATCGTGGCCTGGATCTTCTATAGTCGCGCTGAACGAAAACATGTCTTAGATTAAAATTAAAGCTCCCGTTTTTGAGCGGGAACTTTTTATTTTTCGCTAGATTAGTTATAATAAGATAAGTAGATAGAAAGGGGGGCGAGCGATGGCTGATTGGAAACGGATCCGGAAACGATTACGCGAAAACTTAATGGATCTATTACAAATCTTTGCTTCCGAAGATGACTACGTTCGCAACGGACGGAAGCGATGGCACACAAAGTATGGGGACGTTGACTGTAATAATAATCTGATAAGCGATGATCAGGAAAAATGATGAATCAACTCGGCCGGGCTTTCGATCCGGGGGTTGTCATCCCAGATCGGTTCGTCGATGAAGACATCGGCAATTTCCCAGTAGGCTTCTAATAGCGCCATTCCGGTGTGCGATAAGAGGAGCTGACCGTCTCTGAAGCGAACTAGCAACCACTTGCGGGCCCACTGGTCCAAGAGGGTTGCCTCCAGCAGGGGCGGAATTGAAAGGGCGCACAGTAAGTGTTCTTGTGCGACTAAGTAGATGCCGCTAGCTTGACTAACCTTTTCAACAAAGGCGAGGGCGACAAAATCGTGATAGCTTAACTGGTGGCCATTGGTCCGGTTTGACAGGGCGCCCGCGATCGCTTTTAACAAGTACTTTTTGCCCGGAAAAGCGCGCAGGTCAAAGTCAATTAAGCCGTTCACCGGGTGGGCGTTCGGGTGGTATGATAAACGTAAATCGAAAACGACCCCCTCTTTTAAAACAGTGAAGTACAAACTTTCACTCCCCTTCGACTGGTGAGCAGCCAAGAGGGTAAAACCCTTGGGAAGGCCATTTTCGACTTGCCGTTGAACAGTGGTTTGCCACGAAGTAACGGATGGTTGTTGTGACATGGCGACCTCCTTATGGTGTAGTGGTTGTTCACTGTAAGTTTAACAAGCTTTTTTGAATGGGGGAAGTAGAATGGACTACCGTCAGTACCGCTACCGTGATGATCACTTTGCAATCAAAAAGGCACCGACCAACGTCGACCTGGGTCTGTCAACCGACGAGCTGAAAAAGCGGGTACGGGAGTGTACTAAGCAGTTAAGCGATCTACAAAAGATCTTGTACGCCAAGCGGACCTACGGGGTGATTATTGTTTTGCAAGCGATGGACGCGGCCGGTAAGGATAGCATGATCGCCCACGTCTTCTCCGGGGTCAACCCGGTCGGCGTCAAGGTGGCCAACTTCAAGCAACCTAACTCGACGGAAATCCTGCACGACTACCTGTGGCGCATCAACCAGCAGCTACCGGAGCGGGGACAAATCGGGATCTTCAACCGTTCCTATTACGAGGACGTTTTGATCGCCCGGGTCCACCCCGAAATCCTGGTGAGCGAACACCTGCCCAACATCGAAAAGGTTAAAGACATTAAGGAAAGTTTCTACGCGGACCGTTACCAAGACTTACGTGATTACGAAGCCTACCTGACCCGCAACGGGTTTAAAATTCTAAAGTTCTTCTTGCACGTTTCCAAAGAAGAGCAGGGCGCCCGCTTTGCCGCCCGGATCGAAATTCCGGATAAGAACTGGAAGTTTTCGGCCGCCGACATTCGGGAGCGCCAGTACTGGGATGCCTACCAGGACGCCTACGAAAAGGCGATCCAGGCCACGGCCACTAAGGACAGCCCCTGGTACGTGATCCCGTCAGATGACAAGTGGTCATCGCGCTACATCGTTGCCAATGCGCTAGTGGACCAGATTTCACACCTGCCGCTAGCCTACCCGCTGGTAACCAAGGATAAGAAAAAAGAACTCAAAGACGCACTGAAGGAACTAAAAAAAGAATAGTTACCCAAGTTTTTTATGAAATTGGGGGAGGTTTGTATGCTACTAAAACAACTCGACTACTTCATTAAGGTCGTTGAATACCGATCATTTACTAAGGCAGCCGCAGCGGCTTACATCTCACAGTCTGCGATCTCACAGCAGATCCAAGCATTGGAAAATTCCCTGGGGGTCCAACTCTTGGAACGCCACAACCGTTCCTTTTCTTTGACGTCGGCGGGAGAATACCTGTACCGCCACGCCCCGGACTTACTGGAATCGGCGGCTCAATTAGAAGCGGCGACGACCATCGTTGGCCAGCGTCAGATTTCGCACCTGACGGTCGGTTACTTACGTGAATACGCCGGGATCGACATCGCCCGTGCCGTGAGCACCTTTAACCAACACTTTCCTAAGATTCAGATCAACCTCCGCCAGGGTAACCACGAGGAGTTGTACGACCTCTTAAACGACGAAAAGGTTGACCTGATCTTTTCCGACCAACGCCGGGCCCTGTCCGATGAGTACATTAACCGCAAGTTAGTCACTACCAACCTGATGATCCTCTTCTCTAGCCACCACCCGCTGGCCAGCAAAAAGTCGGTCGGCAGAGCGGATCTAACTGATCAGGCCTGCATTTTGATCGCGCCGGAGAGCCAGCAAAAAGAAGAGGCTAATTACTACCGTCAAACGCTGGGGATCAAGAGCGACTTCGTCTTCGCCCAAACGCTAGAGGGGGCCTACACGATGGTGGCCGCCAACCGGGGCTACATGATTACTGATCAGCTCGGGGTGGTTAGCTCAAGAAACCTAAACTTACCGATGATCAAGTCACTGCCGCTCCACGGGGCGGGGGGGACCTTGGTGCACCGTGATTACTACCTCTTTTGGCAAGAGGAACGGACCACGCCGGCCACCGAGGAGTTTGCCAAGACCCTGGAACGTGAAATCGCCAAATTAGAGGACTAAATCAATATATTGTAGGGGTTGGCTTCCGTTGGAAGAGGGAGTGCGACTCAACCATTTGGCAGGCCGTGGGCTAAGGCCTAGACACAGGTTAGCGCGCCAGCGGTGTTCTGTGGCTGGACTTAGCCCACGGCCTGTGATTGGGGAGCACGTTATCTGTGAAATCGTCTAAGATTATGCAGGAATCAACAATTGCGCAAATCTAAACATTTGTCCTGTCTAACATTGAGGAACTAAAAAGGACTCCCGCATCGTTCAAATTGAACGGTGCGGGGGTCCTTTTAGTAATTGATAAAGATTTGGTAATCACGGTTAACTTGGCCGGCGTACTGAACGGCCCAATCAGCCAGGGTATCGTCGACTGGTTTTTGGTGGTGCAAGTAGCCCGCGATCATTGGGGCGGTCGGGCTTTGGAAGTGGGCAATTGCCAACAAGAAGGCGCAGGTGGCCGTGTAAATACCAAAGGACTCCAGGTCGAGCTTGGCGACGTCGATCGACTCCTTCATGTCGCGGAACTGGCGAAAGTAATAGGAGCGGTGACCAAAGTGGGAGGCCCCGAGGAAGGGATCGGAGGCCGACTGGAGGGTCTTTTGGGCGGTGACGATCCGACGGCCGGCCGAGCGTTCCTGGGCCAGCCGCAGGTCACGGTCGGAGCTCAAGCTGGTTAGGCTAGCCCGCAGCGGCAGGGCCTCTTTGATCTGTAAGACCAGGTGGCTACCGTCGTTGCCGGATAACAGCATCAGGTAACAGTGGGTGCCAAAGGAGCCGACCCCCACGGCGTAGCGGATCACGTCGTCCACGGTAAAGTTGGTCAGGTAAACGCGGACGTCCTCGCGGGTGTTTTTCAAGTAGCGGTGGTAGCCCCGGATCAGTTGGTCCTTGATGGCTTGGGGAACACGCTTGGCTCGTGGCGCTTGTTCGATAAAGTAGCGGCGCCCCTCTTCATCCGCGGTCGTCAGCTTGGCGATGACCTGTTCGGAGTTTTTCTGGGGACTCTTCTTGAGAATCTTTTCCAAGATGGTGCTGATCTTGTGGGGTTGATCGTCGCTGATCCGGTCGATCGTCGCCATCATGTCATGGATCTCGTAGGAGAAGTAGAAGCGCTCCGGCAAGGTCAGGGCGTTGGCGTATTTGACCCCGTGGCGGTAGGTCCTGGTTACGTTGGTGAGGATCGGCAAGAGGTCGCGTTCCGAAAAGCCGTTGGACTGACCAGCCAGGTAGGTGGAAACCAAGAGGCGTTTGAGGTCGTCTTCCCAGTTACCAATCCGGGCTTCGTCAAAATCATTCAGGCCAAACAAGAGCTTACGTTCCGGCGAGGCGTAAAAGCCGTAGTTGTTGACGTGGGCGTCGCCGGAAATGATCACTTGGATGCCGCTGTGGCTCTGTTCGGCTAGGTCGTGTTCCATCAGCTCGGCGGTGCCACGAAAGAATGTAAAGGGCGAGACGCCCATTCGCTGGTGGCGCAGCGCCAAGAGGTCGGGGAGCATCTGCGATTCGGTCGCCGCAATCAGGTCCAAGGGGTTGCGATCGACCGGCACGTAGGCGGCCAGTTCGCGGCTCGGAACGGCCTGCTGGCGCGCCACCCCCAGGTCAAAGAGGGCCTGCTTGGAGAGGTGGGGGCTGAGCTGGTTTTGGTTGAAGAGATCGGTAACGAGCATGGGCAAACCTCTTTAGTATGGCTTGATTGGCCACAGGGTCCCGGTGGCCTTGGTGGGGTTAGTGAAGGCGACTTGGCCGTGGGCTTGGTCGGTAAAGTAGCGCAACGTGGCAGCCTTGTAACCACCGTTGACGAACATTTCGACCAGCGAGTGGTCAACAAAGATGTCGAGCTTTAATTCTTGGTGGCCCGGGACGGTTAGGGTCCGGGTGGTGCCGTGGTCTTCTGCCACCGGCTGGCCGGCCTTGGCGCGGTCAATTACCAGTTGGCCGGCGGTGGTGTCAAAGTTCAGGAAGACGCCGTGCTCTAGGCTCTGGTCGCCAGCTAGGGTCAGGGTCCCGGCCTGGTTTGGTTCGATCGTCACCTGGAGTTCGAACTGCTGGCCGGCGTCTTCTTTGATCACGGTTGGCTGACCGGTGAAGATGGTGGCGTGGTGGGTGTGGCGCAGGTCGGCCATTGCTTCCACCGGGGTTTGGTAGAGGTGGCCGTCGCGGTAATGAAGCTCCTTAACCTGACTCATCACGTTGGCCCAGTTGTGGTCATCGGTTGGGTAGGTGGTGTCGGGCAGGCCCACCCAAGAAACGGCGTAGGCAGTGCCATCCGGGGCGTTGAAGGCTTGGGTGGCGTAAACGTCAAAGCCCTCATCCAGGTTGGTGAGCGTTTCGTCCGGGTTAACCAGGCGCGGCGCCGTTAGGTCAAAGTCTTGACCGGTCAGGTACATGTTGGGGTAAATGTTTTGGTAGGGCGCCGTTTGGTGATCCAGCCCCTGCGGACAAAAGATCATGACAGCCCGACCGTCGACGTCGACGTAGTTGGGGCACTCCACCATGTAACCGAGGTCTGATTGCCCCAGGTCAACTTCACCGACTTCGTGCCAGCCGCTTTCCAGTTGGTCGCTTTCCCACAGGTCGGCGACGCCGGTCTTATCCGCGGTCCGTTGGGCACCTAAGAGCGCGTAGTAATGGCCGTCTTTAACTAGGAGCTGGGGGTCGCGGAAGTGTTCGGTAAAGTGGGGCGGGTTAACGAAGAGCTCGTGGTCCAGCTTGGTGACCGGGCCATCCTTGTCCATCCAAGCTCCCACCTGGTAAGGGATCCGGTTCCAGTCGGCGTCGCGGTGGTTACCGGTATACATTAAGAAGAGCCGGTCACCGAAGGCCTTGGCCGAACCGGAGTAGGCCCCGTGGCTGTCGAACTTGGTGTCCGGGGCGACGGCTAAGCCGAGGTCGCGCCAGTGGACCAGGTCCTCAGAAACGGTGTGCATCCAGGATTTGATCCCGTGGGTGGCGCCAAACGGGAAGGATTGGTAAAAGAGGTGCCACTGGCCGTTAAAATAGGAAAAGCCGTTCGGGTCGTTTAAAAGCCCCGAACTGGGGTGCAAGTGGTAGCGTACCTGCGCCGGGTCGGTGGCGGCTTGGCGTTGCAATTTTAAGAGTTGCTGGGCGGTGTAGTGATCGTAGGATTGGTAACGTTGTTGACGGGTCCATTCCATGGTTAAAGGCTCCTTTTGTAAAATTACCCCTATTTTAGGGCCCTTGCGCAACCGCTGTCAATCGATTGGCATAAAGGAAGTGTGTACCAACCTATCAAACGGGCCGTACTTAGGCACTAGGCCCGTGGTTGGGGAGCACGTTATCTGTGGAATAGCAAACCACCTTCTTGATAAGTAGTATCTGGGTGGGTTCGCACTTCTCCTAATCCTGCACTATAATAAACATAATTAAACTAAAAGGAGTGGTAACTGTGTCAGAACAAATTCCTGAACAAATGCGGGCCTGGGCGGTAAAAGTCCCCGCCCCGATTGAAAGTGATCCCTGTCCCCTGCAATTGGTTAAAAAACCGGTGCCGACCCCGGCGCCCGGCGAGGTTTTGGTTAAGGTTTTGGCCTGTGGGGTCTGCCACACTGACTTACACGTGACGGAAGGCGACCTCCCCGTCCACCAACCGGAAGTCACCCCGGGCCACGAAATCGTCGGCCGGGTGGTCGCTAGTGGAGCTAGCACCCAGCGTTTCGCCATTGGTGACCGGATCGGGATTCCCTGGTTCCGCCACGCCTGTGGGGTCTGCCGTTATTGTCGCAGTGGACACGAAAATCTGTGTCCCCACTCGCTGTACACCGGCTGGGATCACGACGGGGGCTACGCCGAGTACGTAACGGTACCGGAGGGCTTTGCCTACCGGATTCCTGCCCGCTTTAAGGACGTGGAAGCGGCGCCCCTACTATGCGCCGGGATCATTGGTTACCGGGCGCTCTTGCGGGCTAACGTACCGGCGGGGGGCCGTTTGGGACTGTATGGCTTTGGTGGCTCCGCACACCTGGCGGCTCAGTTAGCGATTAAGCAGGGGATCGAGGTGCACGTCTTTACCCGGGGCAAGGACGCCCAAAAGTTTGCCCTGGAGTTGGGCTGTGCCTCAGCGCAAGGGGCCTATGACCGAGCACCGGTCCCGCTTGATTCGGCCATTATGTTTTCGCCGGCGGGGGCCATGGTGCCTAACGCCTTGGCTAACCTGGCCCCCAACGGGACGCTGGCCTTAGCCGGAATCCACTTGAGTGACGTCCCCAGCTTAAATTACCAGGACCACCTCTTTCACGAAAAAACGGTCACTAGCGTCGAATCTAACACCCGCCGCGATGGTGAGGAGTTCTTGACCCTGGCGGATCGGTTGGGGATCACGCCAACGGTCACGGCGGTACCATTTAACCAGGCTGACCAGGCTCTGAAACGGGTTAGCAGAGGAAATATTGACGGCGCTTACGTGCTTGAAATGCCGTCATAACGGGCTTGTGATCAAATCACGATTGGTAGCGATTTCAAAAAATATGTCAAACGGTTGACAATTTAAAATAGTCATGTATGATGGATAAGGTAGAAAAGCGCTTACAAAGCGTTCGCATTATCAAATACTTGCAGATGGAGGAACGATTATGGATCACAAGCAAGTCGCTACCGATGTCATCAAGGCCATCGGGGCAGATAATATTGTTGCGGCGGCCCATTGTGCCACTCGGTTGAGATTAGTCCTCAAAGACGATGAGGCCATCGATCAAAAGGCCCTCGACAACAACGACGGCGTCAAGGGGACCTTCAAGACTAACGGCCAGTACCAGGTCATCATCGGACCTGGGGACGTTAACAACGTTTATGACGAGCTGATCAAGCAGACTGGGCTCAAGGAAGTTTCGACCGAAGACTTGAAGCAAATCGCGGCCAAGAACCAAAAGTTCAACCCCGTGATGGCCTTCATTAAGTTGCTGTCGGACATCTTCGTGCCAATCATTCCGGCCCTGGTTGCCGGAGGTCTGTTGATGGCCTTAGATAACGTTTTAGTTTCCCAAGGTCTGTTCGGGCCAAAGTCGGTCGTCCAAATGTTCCCGGCCATCAAGGGGCTGGAAGGAATGGTCAACGTTATGTCGGCCGCTCCGTACGTCTTCTTGCCGATTCTAGTGGGGGTTTCCGGGGCTAAGCGCTTCGGGGCCAACCAATTCTTGGGGGCCGTAGTCGGGATGATGATGACGGCGCCGGCCTTGGCAGAGGGGGGTGCATGGCACCTCTTCGGTTTTACCGTTAACATCCAATCTTACACTGGGCAAGTGATCCCGGCCTTAGCCGCCGTTTGGATCCTGTCAATCTTTGAAAAGTGGTTCCACAAAAAGTTACCATCCGCGGTTGACTTCACCTTTACGCCACTGCTGTCAGTCATCTTAACGGGGTTCATCACCTTTATCGTGGTTGGACCAGTTATGAAGGAACTATCAGACTTAATCACTAACGGGATCGTTTGGCTTTACTCGACCCTCGGCTTTGTCGGGACCGGGATCTTCGGGGCCATCTACTCGCCAATCGTTTTGACGGGGCTCCACCAATCCTTCCCAGCCATCGAAACTCAGCTGGTGACCGCCTACAAGAGCGGGACTGGTTACGGGGACTTTATCTTCGTCGTTGCTTCCATGGCTAACGTTGCCCAGGGGGCTGCCACGACCGCCGTTTACTTCTTAACCAAGAACGAAAAGATGAAGGGGCTTTCTAGTTCCGCCGCCGTTTCCGCCTTACTGGGGATTACGGAACCAGCCCTCTTCGGGGTTAACTTGAAGCTCAAGTTCCCATTCTTCTGTGCCTTGATCGGGTCTGCGACCGCCGCTACTCTAGCCGGTCTCTTCCACGTCATCGCCGTTTCGATGGGGTCGGCCGGGTTCATTGGGTTCTTATCCATCGGAGCCAAGTCAATTCCGTTCTACCTGCTGTGTGAACTCGTTTCCTTCGTGGTGGCCTTCACCATCACCTTCCTTTACGGGAAGACGCACAATCACTTGGTAAACCCGGTTGTTGAAGCAGCCGACGCTGATGCAGTTGATGCTACGACCCAAGCAAACGAAGCCGTAGCAACTGTTGCTAGTGCTAACCAACCAAGTGGTGAAGCCGCTAAGACCGAAACGCTGGGCGCACCCGTAAGTGGGACCGCTGAAGATTTGAGTCAGGTTAACGACGAGGTCTTCTCCCAAAAGATGATGGGGGACGGGGCCGCCATCGTTCCAAGTGACGGGACGATTGTCGCACCGGCCGACGGTGAGATCACGGTGGCCTACGCCACGAAGCACGCCTACGGTTTAACCAGTACGGACGGTGCCGAGATCTTGATTCACATCGGTTTGGACACCGTTAACTTAAAGGGTGACCACTTCACTTCCAACGTAGCGCAGGGTCAAAAAGTCAAGAAGGGTGACGTTTTGGGCACCGTTGACCTTGATGCCGTTAAGGCAGCCGGCTACGACACCACGACCATGATTGTAATTACCAACACCGCTAACTACAGTGCCGTTAAACAGCTCGCTGACGGGACGGTTCAGGCCGGAGATGACCTGATCGCCGTCGTTGGTAAAAACTAAACATCTCAACATCTCTCTTCTAAACAAGGGCGTCGCAAAACCATGCGGCGCCTTTGTTGTATCTTGACTATTCCAAAGATAACGTGGCTAAGTCTGACCGGAGAACGATGCGTACCGCATCAATCCCCGGTCTATCCTTAACCCACGGCCTGCCAATGGCTGGTTCGCACTTCCCTTATTGTGTTAAAATATACCCTAATACTAATTTTGGAGGAAAAAGATGAGCCAATATCCGCAACTGAACTTGGCCGACGTCAAGGCCGTTCAAGCAACCATTAAGACTAACCAAGGGGACATCAAGCTACAACTGTTCCCCGACCAAGCACCCAAGACGGTGAAGAACTTCGTTGAGTTGGCCAAGCAGGGCTACTACAAAGGCGTAATTTTCCACCGGGTGATTCCGGACTTCATGATCCAAGGGGGCGACCCGACCGGGACCGGGGCCGGTGGTGAATCAATCTACGGCCAAGCCTTTGAAGACGAATTCTCCGAGGAACTCTTTAACTTCAAGGGGGCCCTTTCGATGGCCAACGCTGGTCCTAACACCAATGGGAGCCAATTCTTCATCGTGACCAACGAAAACGTGCCGGCTGACATGGTGGGCCAAATGAAGGCCGCCGGCTACCCGGACGAAGTAATCGCCCGCTACCAAGAGGGGGGGACGCCGTGGCTGGACTTCCACCACACCGTCTTTGGCCAGGTGATCGAGGGCATGGACGTGGCCCAAAAGATTTCCCAGGTTAAGCGCGACTTCCGCGACCGCCCAGAAGAAGACGTCGTGATTGAAGACGTTGAAATCGCTGAATAATTAACTGACGGGCGCCCCTATGTGGTTGCTCGTTTTTGATTGGAGGAGACATGGACTATCAAGAAGCACTGGCCAGCTTGGAGCGGGGCCAAAAACAAGCGGGGATGACCGTTAAGTTCGTGCCGGGCAAGACGACGGGCGGCTGGTTAAGCGACGAAACCCGGGTGAACTTGGCGCCCGTATTTAACGCTTCGCCGGCTCAAGCGGTTGAAAAGCCGAGTATCCAAGACATGCGCGATCGGATGATGGGCGCTCCTGGTTCAAAGAAAAACATCGCCAAGCACTCGTTGCAAATTGAAAACCTGGTTATCGACGGGGTAGCGACCCGTCGCTACCGGCTGGCCGCGCTGGCGGGGCCGACGTTGCCAACGGTGCTGTACTTTCACGGCGGCGCCTATTACGGCGGGAGCGTGGCCGGGGCCGAAATGCTCTGCCGGGCACTGGCCGATTTTGCCGGGTGCCAAGTGATTAGCGTCGACTACCCACTGGCCCCCGAGCACCCCTTCCCAGCGGCCCCCCTGGCCTGTTACCGGGTATTAAACTACTTGCACGAGCACGCCGACTGGTACCAAACGACGCCCGCTGGTTTCGTGCTGGCCGGCGACTCGGCTGGTGGGGGACTGGTGCTGACGACCGCCTACTTAGACCGGGTGGTTTTTGCCACTAACTGGGTTGAAAAGCTGGTCTTAAAATACCCGGACGTGCCCGGGGCCCAGATTGAAGACACCAGTGCCGGGATCGAGTTCAAGGAATTTGGCGAGCAGATGCGGGCCTTTTTTAAGTCCTTTTCCAGTGATACCTTAGCCTGGGGATCGTACTTTGGGACGGTCGGTAGTTTAGAGCACCCCTTGATTGCGGTGATCAACGCCCCGGGCATCGAACGTCTACCCAAGACCCTGGTGATTTCCGGCGAGTTTGACCCGCTGCGCTTGTCCAACGAAAAGCTAGTGGACCGCCTAAGGCAAACAGGGGTCGCGGTGACCCACCTACGTTATAACGGCGTTACCCATGGCTTTGTCGATCAAGTCGGCTACGCCCCTCAAGCAGAAGACGCCCTTAAAGAAGCGGCGAAGTTTATTAAGGAATGACAAAAGGCGACTCCCGGTTGGGGGCCGCCTTTTAGTTGCCTTTGCTAGTTAATAAATTCCATAAGTTTTGGCCCGGGGCCGACAGTAGCCGGTTGGCCCGGGTAGCAACCGAAATGATAAATTCGGGGGCGCCCAGATCGAGTAGTGGCAGTGCAACAAGGTGATCTTGGGGTTCTAGAGCTAGGGTGGTGAGAAAGGAAATCCCGGAGTTTTTCGCCACCAGGGTTTTTAAAACGTGAACGTCGTGGGTTTTAAAAACAACTTTGGGACGCACCCCAGCCGCCCGGGAAACCTGGTGGAAGGCCTGGGCGTGAACGTACTCGTTGGCCAGGGTAATGAAGGGCTCTTTTTTGAGGTCCTGAAAGGAAACGCCGGTGGTTCGGGTGGCTAAGGGGTGGTCGGGTGCCACGATAATTTGGATGGGGGCGCGCGTAATTACTTGCGTCGAAAAAGAATCTTGTTGTAGGGGGGCTAAGGACCCTAGGAGGGCCATGTCGATGCAGCATTTTCGTTAGCTCCCGGGACCCGTGGTCTTCAACCTCTAAGCGTTGTAACAATCCCGCCGCTAGCAGGGCGGGGGTGTAGGCGGGGAAAAAGTAGTTACCGATGATCGGCGGTAGGCCAAAGCGGATTCGTTCCTGTTTGGCCCGGGAAAGCTCTTGGTGAGCGACCTCCAATTCGCGCAGGATGGTTTGGACGTGCTGGTCAAACTGCAGACCGCTGGCGGTTACGGTCAGGTCGTGGTGGGATTGGCTCCGAATAAAGAGCGGCGCCCCTAATTCCCGTTCTAAACGTTGGATGGCCATCGTGATGGTGGGTTGGGCAACGCCAAAGTGGGTGGCGACTTTGGAAAAATTTTTTTGAATTACGAGGTCATGATAATAGCGAAGTTCCTTAATGTTCATCTTTACCCCCCCTAAGTAACGGCGTTTCTGTTTATCATATCAATAAAATTGATTGGCTTCCATCGGTTTGACTATCACCTAAGGGACTACTTATGATCAACCACGATGAGAGAGAAAGTTGTGCAGATGGATTGAAAGGACCGATCAAAATGATTAGTGGATACGAACTGTTAAACAACCCCTTTTTAAACCGGGGCACCGCCTTTACAACTGAGGAACGTAAGCAACACGGCCTGCTAGGGCTCTTACCACCACGGGTTAAGACGATTGACGAACAAGCCGATGAAATTTACGCCCTCTACCAAAAGAAGGGCACCCTGATTGAAAAACGCCACTTCCTGATGGAAATCTTTAACAACAACCGGACGCTGTTCTTTAACTTAATGGGCAAGCACATCAACGAATTCATGCCGATCGTGTACGACCCGGTAATTGCCGAGTCGATTGAAGAGTACAACGAACGCTTCGTTAAGCCGCAAAATGCCGCCTACCTAACCGTTGATCACCCAGAAAACAACCGTGAGATCTTAAAGAACGCCGCCGAGGGGCGGGATATCCGTCTGATCGTGGTGACCGATGCCGAGGGGATCCTCGGGATTGGTGACTGGGGAGTTAATGGGGTCGACATCGCCGTTGGTAAGTTAATGGTTTACACGGCCGCCGCTGGGATCAACCCGGCCCAAGTGTTACCAGTTTCGATTGACGCCGGGACCAACAACCAAGAACTACTGGACGACAAGAACTACCTGGGTAAGCGCCACGCCCGGATTGAAGGCCAACGCTACTTTGACTTCATTGACCAATTTGTCGGCGATGTCGAAAGCCTCTTCCCTAAGAGCCTGTTGCACTTTGAAGACTTCGGCCGTGGGACGGCCGCCAAGATTTTGGATAAGTACCAAGACAAGATTTTGACCTTTAACGACGATATCCAAGGGACCGGGGTAATCGTTTTGGCCGGGGTACTGGGGGCCTTAAACATCACCAAAGAAAAGCTAACCGACCAAACCTTCCTAACCTTTGGTGCTGGGACCGCCGGGATGGGGATCGTAAAAATGCTCTTCGAAGAACTGGTGCGCCAAGGCCTCAGCGAACAAGAAGCCAAGCAGCACTTCTACTTGTTCGATCGCCAGGGGTTGTTGTTTGATGATACGGAGGGCCTAACGCCGGAACAAGCCCGCTTCACCCGGTTGCGGGGTGAATTCGACAACGCCGCTCAATTAACCGACTTAACGGCAACTATCAAGGCGGTACAACCAACGGTGATGGTCGGAACGTCGACCGTTCACAACGCCTTCACCGAAGCCGCCATCCGCGAAATGGCGGCCCACGCTAAGCACCCGATCATCTTCCCAATCTCCAACCCGACCAAGAAGATTGAAGCCATGCCAGACGACGTTATGAACTGGTCTGACGGGCGGGCCCTAGTCGCCACTGGGATTCCGACCCCGGCGGTTGACTACCAAGGGGTTCAGTACGAAATTGGCCAAGCTAACAACGCCCTGATTTACCCGGGGGTGGGCTTTGGGGCCTTAGCCGTCCAAGCCAAGGTAATTAACGACGACATGCTGGCGGCGGCCGCCCACGCCTTAGGGGGCCTCGTTGACGCTGATCAACCGGGCGCCGCCGTCTTACCACCGGTCTCCAAGCTAGCCGACTTCTCCAAGAAGGTGGCTGAGGCGGTGGCTCAATCCGCCATCGACCAGGGCTTAGCCGCAGCGGGAATCACGGATGCCAAGCAGGCGGTGGCCGACTTTACTTGGCAAGCGGAATACAAGCCGCTGGACCAGGAACTGGCTAGATTTGAATAAGAGGAAGTGCTCACCAACCTCCCTTGCTTAAACGACAATGAAAAGACCCCTAACGCACGAGGTGAGCGTTAGGGGTCTTATTGTAGGGTGTAGGGATGCACTTCCGCAGATAACGTGCTCCCAACCGCAGGCCTAGTGTCTAAGTACGGGTAAAGAACACCGCTAAGGCGGTAACCATTTGCCCTAGCTTAGCCATACGGCCTGCCGAACGGGTTGGGCGCACTTCCGTTATTTACTTGCACTGGCGTCAGCGTCGACTTCCGGTTGTGCTGGTGCGTCTTCTTCTGAGGCACTGGCGTCGGCGTCAACGGCCGGTGCTTGAGTAGCTGGTGCCGGTGCCGGTGCCGGTTGGCTTTCCGTTTCGCTTTCGGAAGCACTGGCGCTAGCGTCAACGGCGGGAGCCTCGGTGGCGGCTTCTTCCTTGGTAGAAGCACTGGCGTTAGCGTCCACCTTGCTGTTCGGGTCGTCAACCAGGGTTTGCCCGGTCATTTCCAGGTACTTCTTGACGATTGGCCAGAAGTCGATCACGATTTCGTTAATCCCACGGTAAATGTTGTCTTCGTCGTGAATGGCTTGGTAGTTGTTAACCACCCACTTAGCGTTCTTCTTGTCCACTGGTTCGGCCAGTTGGAACATGTCGGTCTTACCGGTCCGTAGGGTGTGGATGACTTGCTTAACGTGGTCGTGGACATTCCGCTTGTCCGGGTGAACGGCCGACATCGGGGAACCCGGTTGTTGCGGGGTCCGGGAGGCAAACATCTTTTCAGCCGGGGCCTTGTGGTTGTAGTAGAGGAACTGGTTGTTGTCGTCGACGTAGGTCAGTTCGGCCGGGATCGACTTTAAGAACCAGTTAAGTTGGTCAACGGTCAGGATCCCAGCGTCGAGCTTAACGTAGTCCTTGCCGGAAGCGGCGTTGGTCAACTTAGCGGCCTTTTCAATCCAGTCTGGGTCACCGGGCTTCACCCCTTCGATAGTGGTGTCAGTCTTCCCGGAGGCAGTCAGGTCTTCGTTCTTGTAGGCGTCGGCCGGTTCTGGGCCCTTTAAGGCCTTCAAGACGTTGACCCACTTGGAGAACTTGATCAACAAGTTGTTCAAACGGTTAATCGTGCCGCCGTCCTTTAAGTTGCCGTTGTCGTCAAAGGCGTCGCGAACGTTCCCCAACAAGAATTCGTTCCCCGGCATCACGAGGGCGTTAACCCCTGGGGCTTCCAAGATTTCGCGCAGGTCCAATTGGGCCCGGGAAGAACCCTGGGTGAAGTAAGAGGCCCCTACGATCAGGACCGGCTTGTCTTCTAACGGGTGGATCTTATAGGACAGCCATTCGATCGTCGACTTCAAAGCGGCGGTCGTGGTGTGGTTGTGTTCAGGGGTGACCATGATCACCCCGTCGGCGTTTTCAATTCGGTGCTTCAAGTATTGAACGGCCATCCCGTTGGTTTGGTCGTCGTCTTCGGAAAACATCGGTACGTCCTTGATTGAAACGACTTCAATGTCGGCGATGTTATTGAAACGGTTGGCCATAAAGGTCATTAATTTGCGGTTGTATGAATCTTCGGCGATGGAGCCGACAATCCCAACTAACTTCATGCGTAGGTTCCTCCTTGGTTTATAAGTCGTTCTTCAGGTCGGAAACGCGGATGTCTTGCATCACGTGTTCACGGTCATAGACCAGGTTCTTGTTGACGTCGACGAAGGTGTCGAAGTCGGCGAATAAGCCGTCCAAGCGGTTGACGAGGGCCCCTTCCTTGAGGTTCCCTTCGTCGTCAAAGGCTTGTAAGGAGTGGCCCACCATGTATTCGGATGATGGCATGATCCGGGCGGACAGTTCCGGGGAGTCCAGCATCTGGCGTAGCATCAGTTGGGCCCGGGAAGTCCCAAGCATCCCGTATGACGCCCCGGTAATCATTACCGGCTTGTCAGCAAAGGGGTGCACACCGTAAGAAAGCCATTCCAAGGCGTTCATCAAAACGGCCGGGACCCCGTGGTCGTATTCAGGGGTGGAAATAATGACCCCGTCGGATGCTTCGATCTTCTTGGCCATTTCAGTTACCCGTTCCGGAACTGAGCGGTCCGGGGTCTTGTAGAAGACCGGCAGGCCACCAATGTCCATCAATTCAATTTCGGCCTTGTCGGCGAAGTGTTCCTTGATGAACTGCAACAAGCGGCGGTTGGTGGAGCCTTGACGGTTGGTTCCAGCAATCCCAATGTAGTGCTTCATATGATCAAATCCTCTCATTTCTGTGTTTGTCACCTTGTTAAGGGGCTAACAATCGTCCCCATTTTGACATAGTTTTGGAATAAAATCAATCAGGGATCCTGATTTAGAAAGTTACGGGTGGCTCGCCGTCACTATTTGGCAAGCAATTACGGATATTAGACAAAATTCAAATAAATGAAGGCGCTAACAATCCCGCTAAAAATAGGCCGATTAAAGTTGATGAATATCAATTAAGCGGGGTGCAGGACCGTTAATAATAATCAATCCTTATAATAACTAGCGGGTTTGACTATAAGAGAGCGGGGGGATTATCGTATAATCGTTAAGTAATGTGTAACTTTTCACAAATACAATCGGATTAATCACTTGGAGGTTGAAGAATATGTCACAATTTCGGACGGAAGAAGATACTTTAGGACCAGTTCAAATCCCACAAGAAGCCCTCTGGGGACCACAAACGGAACGGAGCCGCCACAATTTCCCAACCGGCCAGTTCATGCCGTTGGCCATCATCCGCGCCCTGCTCAACATTAAGAAGGCCGCTGCCCAAGCCAACCTGGAATTAAACCAGATTGATGAGGCCAAGGGAAAGTTGATCATCGAGGCGATTGACCAACTCTTAGTCCTGCCCGATGACGACTTGCGCAAGGACTTCCCACTTAAGGTTTACCAAACCGGTTCCGGGACCCAAACCAACATGAACACCAACGAAGTCGTGGCCAACCTGGCTAAGCGCTTGAATCCAGACGTCACCGTATTGCCAAACGATGACGTTAACAAGGGTCAATCCTCCAACGACGTCTACCCAACGGCGATGAACATCGTGGCCGTGGAAGCCTTGGATCAGCTGCTGCCGGCCGTCCAGCACCTAATTGACGAATTAAAGGCCAAACAAGAACAATACTGGCACGTCGTTAAGGTTGGCCGGACCCACCTGCAAGACGCCACCCCGTTAACCTTTGGCCAAGAAGTCTCTGGTTACGTGGCCGCTTTAGAACACGACCGGGACTACTTAAAGCAACTCCAACCGACCCTATTGGAACTGGCGATCGGGGGAACGGCCGTGGGGACTGGTTTAAACGCGGCCCCGGGGATGCCGGAAAAGATCGCCGAAAAGGTTTCCGTCGTTTACGGACACGAATTTACGGTTAAGACCAACAAGTTCTTTGGCTTGGCCAACCACTCCGGCTTAAACGTGGTCCACGGGGCCCTGAAGACCCTGGCCGCCGACATGTTTAAGATTGCCCAAGACGTCCGCTTCTTGGCCTCCGGTCCGCGGGCTGGTTACGGCGAATTAAACATCCCGGCCAACGAACCGGGTTCCTCAATCATGCCGGGGAAGGTTAACCCAACCCAAGCCGAAGCAGTAACGATGGCGTCACTACGGGTCTTTGGTAACGACACGGTCGTTTCAATGGCCGCTAGCCAGGGGAATTTTGAAATGAACGTCTACAAGCCGGTGATGATCGACGCCTTCTTGGAATCAGCCGACCTCCTAACCGGGACGATCACCGGCTTTGCCGACAAGATGATTGCAGGCTTGACGGTCAACGACGCCCGGATGAAGGAACTTTTGGACAACTCCTTGATGACGGTAACCGCCCTGTCGCCATACATCGGCTACCACGACGCCGCTAAGATTGCCCAAGCCGCCGATAAGGCCGGCTCCACTTTAAAAGAAGCCGCTTTGAAGTCCGGCAAGGTGACCGAAGAACAATACGACGAATGGATGGACATGTTAAAGATGACCAACGTCGACAAACAAGATTAGGAGGGAATTATGGGAGAAAAATTTCAACCACGCCCGGCCAGTGAGTTAAAGGACCGCTACGACACGGTGATCATTGGTTCCGGGGGGGCCGGCTTGACGGCCGCCATCCAAGCCCATGAACTAGGGCTTTCAGCCGTCGTCCTTGAAAAAGAAGAAGGCTTAGGTGGGAACACTAACCGGGCCTCATCCGGGATGAACGCCGCCGAAACCAACGTCCAATTAAAGCACGGGGTGATCGATAACGTCGGCTCCTTTTACCGGGAAACCTACCAAGACGGCGGTCGTTTAAACGATAAGGACCTCTTGGGTTACTTCGTTCACCACTCCGCCCTGGCGATTGACTGGCTGGCCGATCACGACATCAAGTTAGAAGACGTCACGATCACCGGGGGGATGTCGGTGATGCGGACCCACCGCCCGGCTAGCTTAGCCCCGATCGGTGGATTCTTGGTCAACGAGTTGTTGCGGGTGGTTGGCCAACAAGGAATCCCGGTCTTCAACCAGACCAAGGTCACTAAGTTGTTAAAAGACGATCAGGGGACCGTTAACGGGGTCGAAGTCCAAACCACGGCCGGCACCAAGACGATCGCGGCCAACAGCGTTATCCTAGCGACCGGTGGTTTCGGCGCTTCTAAGGAATACATGAAGCGCTACCGCCCAGACCTGGTTGATTACAAGACGACTAACCAACCGGGGGCCACCGGCGACGGCCTGAAACTCGGCGAAGACGTCGGGGCGCAGCTAGTTCAAATGGACTTGATTCAAGTCCACCCGACCGTTCAACAAGATAACCCGCACGTTTATTTGATTGGTGAAGTCGTCCGGGGCGAAGGGGCAATCCTGGTTAACGCCAAGGGGCAACGCTTCGTCAACGAGTTAAACACCCGTAAGATCGTCTCCAACGCCATCACCGCTTTGCCGGAGCACTCCGCTTACCTGATCTTTGACCAGGGGATCCGTGACCGGGCCAAGGCCGTCGACTTCTACGACAAGGTGGGGCTAGTGGTTTCCGGCAACACCATCGAAGAGCTCGCCCAAAAACTCTCCATGGAGCCAGCCACCCTGAAAAAGACGGTGGCGACCTGGAACCAAGCGGTCAAGGACCACGATGACCAGGAATTTAGCCGGACGACCGGGATGGACCGCGACATCGCCAAGCCAGGCTTCTTCGCCATCCACATTGCCCCAGCGATCCACTACACGATGGGTGGTTTACACATCAACACCCATACAGAGGTCTTGGATGGCAACGGGAACGTGATTCCGGGACTATTTGCCGCCGGTGAAGTTGCCGGGGGCCTACACGGGAATAACCGGGTCGGTGGTAACTCGATTGCCGAAACGATTATCTTTGGCCGGCAGGCTGGGCAGCAGGTTACCCTCTACGCCCGCAGCCTCAAGTAGGCTTGAAATTTGACCGGGACCGTGGCTGGTGCCGGTGATAAGCAATTATTTTTAACCTTATTCAGGGAGGAATTCGATATGATTAAACGTTGCCACAAGGTTCTCCTAGTCGGTGATGGTGCGGTTGGTTCGTCATTTGCATACTCGCTGCTGCAAACGACGCAGGAAGTTGATGAATTGGTGATTGTCGACCTAAACCGCGACAAGGCGGACGGGGATGCCATGGACCTGCAAGACATTACCCCTTTGGAGGCACCAACGATTATTCGTTCCGGCGAATACGCTGACGCTGCCGACGCGGACGTGGCCGTAATTACCGCTGGGGTACCCCGGAAGCCGGGCGAAACCCGGTTGGACCTGGTTAACAAGAATGCCAAGATCTTGTCGACAATTGTTCAGCCAATCGTCGACAGCGGTTTCCACGGCATTTTCGTGGTTTCCAGCAACCCGGTTGATATTTTGACAACTCTGACTCAGCGGATGTCTGGGTTCCCTAAGAACCGGGTCATCGGGACGGGAACGTCACTGGACAGTGCCCGCTTAAACGTAATTTTGGCAGAAAAATTGGACGTGCCGGTAAGCGAGATTGATGCCCACATCATGGGTGAGCACGGGGACACTTCCTTTGCGGCCTTTGATGAAGCTACGGTCAACGGCCAGCCGCTTAAAGAAGTTGCCAACTTCACACCAGCTAACTACGCTGGCATTGAAGAAATGGTGAAGGAGCGGGGCGGCAAGATTATCGCACGCAAGGGCGCCACTTTCTACGGCGTCGCCAAGTGCCTGGCCTACATTGTGAAGGCCATCTTGGAAAACCGCAACGTGACCCTGCCAATTTCCGCACCGTTGAACGGTGAATACGGGGTTTCAGACCTCTACCTGGGTGTTCCAGCGGTTATTAACACTAGCGGAATCGTGAAGGTTATCGAACATGACCTGTCAGCAGAAGAGAGTAAGAAGATGGCTCATTCGGCTGCCAAGATGAAGGAAGTTCTTGACGGCGTTGAGCTGTAACTTGATTAGAGGAAAGACTTAATATAAAGAGGAATTGAAAGATGGAATTATCAAAATTCAAAACTAAAGCCTGGGCCTGGACGCTCGCCATTGGTTTAATCCTGTGGTTCTGCGGTCCAATTCGGCCGGATGGCGTTTCATTAGCTGCTTGGCACATGTTTGCCATTTTCGTTGCCACAATCGTCGGCTGTATCACCCAGCCGTTGCCAATTGCCGGGACGACCTTAGTCGGTTTCACGGTAATGGTACTGGTGGGCTTGGCACCAATGAAGGGGGCCCTGACCGCCTTCAGCAACTCATCTGCTTGGCTGATTGCAATGGCCTTCATGCTCTCCCGGGGCTTCATCAAGACCGGCCTGGGACGCCGGATTGCCCTGGTGTTCGTGCGGAGCTTCGGTCACCGGAGTTTGGGGTTAGCGTACTCCATCATGGGAATCGACCTGGTTACTTCACCGGCTATCCCATCTAACACTGCCCGTGCCGGTGGGGTTGTTTACCCAATCGTAAAGTCGCTGGCGGAAACTTACGGTTCTGACCCGAAGAAGGGAACCCGGAAGAAGATTGGTTCATTCCTGGTCTTCTCTGAATTCCACAGTAACCTGATTACTTCTGCAACGTTCATGACGGCCATGGCACCAAACCTGGTTATCGTTGCCCTGGCTAAGACCCTCCACATCAACATTACCTGGTTGGGCTGGTTCGTTGCCGGTGTTGTTCCAAGTATTATCTGTCTGCTTGCCACTCCATACATCATCTACAAGATGTACCCGCCTGAGGTTAAGGAAACGCCTAACGCCAAGGAATGGGCTAACGAAGAGTTAGACAAGATGGGCAAGATGAAGCTTTCTGAAAAGCTGATGGGCTTGATTTTCATCCTGACACTGGTTCTCTGGATGTTAACTAGCTTTATTCCAGCAATCGACGCCACCTTTGTTGCCTTCCTGGCAATTTCCCTGCTGCTGATTACCGGTGTCCTGGACACGAAGGACCTGTTGCATGAAACAGGTGCTTGGAACGTCCTGATCTGGCTGTCTGTCCTGGTCTACATGGCTGATGAATTATCCAAGTTAGGCTTTATCAAGTGGTTCTCTGGTTCAATCGGTTCTGCCCTTCACGGTATCAGTTGGGTTTGGGTTCTGGCAGTCCTAATAATCGTTTACTTCTATGCTCACTACTTCTTTGCTAGTGCGACTGCCCACGTTACCGCAATGTACGCGGCCTTCGTATCCGTTGCGGTTGCCGCCGGTGCTCCTGCAATGTTAACGGCAATGCTGTTGGCCTTCACTTCCACATTCATGAGTTCTACTACTCACTATGCCAACGGACCAGCTTCCGTGCTGTCATCATCAGGTTACGTTACCCAGTCCGAATGGTGGAAGATGAACTTCATCATGGGGATTTTCTACCTCTTGGTATACGGAATTATCGGTACCCTGTGGATGAAGGTTATCGGCCTCTGGTAAAAATTTAATCGTTTGCTACTGAAAGAGTTGGATTGGTAAGTTGCCTTTTTGAATCATTCAACAGTAGTCAAAAAGAAAAGTGACTTAGCAAAAACCAAATTGCTAAGTCACTTTTTAAATTCTAAATTCCGAGAGCGTCGGTAATTCGCAGGGCAACCGACTCGGTTAGAATCATGTCGGTGAAGAGTTTCCCTTCTAAGGCACCGCGCGCCGCTTGAAACTTTGACTTTCGCTGGACAATGGCGAGCCGCCGGGGAACCTGCATGATTTGATCGAGCGGGATGGAAAGGGTTTTGTCATTTTCCGGCGACACCAGGAACCGGCCGTGAAGGTCATAGGGCCGGCCAAAGGCGACACCGGCAATCTTACCCAGGTCGACTCCGGGGAAAATCCGGTCAGTATTCTCCGCCCAGGCGGGGATACTGTTGATGGACTGGCGGGTGCCGAGCCCACAAATGATAATATCCATCCGGCGGGCCGCCGTAAACGCCGCGGTGAATGCCGGCTCATGGTAAAGGTCCGTCCGTGCCTGGTCATTAATGATGTACAGCGGGCCGGGAATCGTCTGGTAGGGAACATCGTACTTGGCCGCGGCCTTTTGGACCATCTGCATCGACGCTGCCGAGGAGTGGTAGCGCATGTTTTCGCCCATAAACTGGGTAAAGGTCAGCTGGCTGGCGGTCTGCTTGTTGAAGTGGTCGAGTATGGCGTAGATGGTCTCTCCCCAGGTCAGCCCGACCGTGTGGCAGTCCCTAATCAGTGATTGGACCTGGTTGGCCGCAAAGGTCGCGATGATCTGGTCGCGGTCTTGGGGATTCGTCGGGTCCTTGATGACGATGAGGTTTTTAATCTTAAAGTGCTGTTGGAGGGTGCGTTCTAGTTTGGCGTTGCGGTCGTAATCTGTGTGGATGTTGATGCTGACAATCCCCGAGACCAGCGCTTCATCTAAGTATTTCATGATGAGGTAGCGGCTGAGGTGGTACTTTTTGGAGATGTCACTGATGGCCATCTTACTGAGGTAGTAGTCCTGCGCTAAGGTTGCCAGGAGCTGGTTGTGTTCTGCGTCCATGAATCCTTCACCTGCTTTGTGGAAAGTCTATTAGAGTTGATTATAGCATTTAATTTTGCTTGGGCTCTTTTTAAATATTTAAAAGCATTCGCTTATATTTACAATATTTAAAAAAGATAGTAAACTAGGGCCTAGTGATTGGAGGATGTTAATGATGAAAGACGAAGAAGTATTATCGCTTCATGCAAAACACCAAGGTGTGCTTGCCATCTCACCGGAGTTTGCGGTCCACAATAAGCAGGAATTAGGCGAGGCCTACACACCAGGCGTGGCAATTATTTCTAAGCTGATTGAACGCTACCCGGAGCTAAAGGATAAGTACACGATGAGCGGCAAACTGGTTGCCCTGGTCACGGATGGCTCCGCGGTCTTGGGATTGGGAAACATCGGTCCCGCTGGCGGCTTGCCGACCGTGGAAGGAAAGGCCCTCTTATACAAGGACCTGTCCGGAGTGAATGCCATTCCACTGACCGTTGAGCAGGTTTCCCCAGATGAAGTGGTTAGTACCTTGAAGAACATGCAGGAGTCCTTTGCCGGCTTCCACCTCGAAGACATTGCGGCCCCCCGCTGCTTTGAAATTGAGGAAAAACTGGCGAAGGAAGTTAATATTCCCGTCTACCACGATGACCAGGAGGGGACGGCCATCGTAGTGATGGCCGGCTTGATTAACGCCGCTAAGGTGGTTGGCAAGCAGCTGACCGACTTGAAGGTCGTCATCAACGGGGTGGGGGCCTCAGGGGTTGCGACCGCCCGCCTTCTTTTCGCGGCCGGAATCAAGAACATCACCTTCGTTGACATTGATGGCCCGGTTCACGCTGATAGTAAGAACTACAACCACTACCAGACGAACCTGGTTAAGCAGAGCAGTGACCAAACTGCTTATGCTGACCTGGACGAAGCCGTTCGCAACCGGGACGTCTTTATTGGCCTGTCCGACGCCGACGTTTTGAGTGCCGACCAGGTTAAGAAGATGGCGGATAACCCAATTATCTTTGCCTTGGCCAACCCGAAGCCGGAAATTGACCCTGCCGTGGCTCACGAAGCGGGGGTTCAGGTGATGGCAACCGGTTCGAGCCAGTACCCGAACCAGGTTAACAATATTCTGGTCTTCCCAGGGCTCTACAAGGGCTTGTTAGCAACCGACCTGAACAAGGTGGACTTCGGCCTGGAGAAGGCGATTGCCCAAGGAATTGCCAGTCTAGTACCTGAACCGACAGCCGACCGTTTCGTCCCTGGCGTCTTTGATGACGGGGTCGTGGATACGGTAGCCCAAGCGGTCAAGGATTACGCGGCGAGCAAGAAGTAACTAGAGGAGGAGCGACCATGCAGGTTCGTGAAATCAACATTCACATCAAGCGGAACTTTACCAAGTGGCAGGCGTTCTTAAAAAAGACGGGAATCACGGAGTTTTCACCAAAGGAAACCCAGCAGGTTGAGCGAACCTTCGTCTGGGAGGAAGACGGTGAGATCATGGCGACCGGCTCGATTGCTGGCAACGTCCTGAAATACATCGCCGTCTGTTCCAAGGTCAAGGGCCATGGGGAAACCTTTAATGAGCTGGTCAGCAAGCTGGTCAACGAGGCGGCGACAATGGGCCGCTTCCACCTCTTCGTCTTTACCAAGCCCCAGTACGTTCAGAGTTTCGGCTACGTTGGCTTTCACGCCCTGGCGGTGGTTGACGATGGGGCCATCATGGAGAATGGAACCCCGGACGTTCACGACTACATCCAGGACCTGCCGCACTTTGCCGACCAGGACGATAGTCAAATTGCTGGCATCGTGATGAATGCCAATCCCTTTACTAACGGCCACCGCTACCTGGTGGAGCAGGCTAGCAAAGAAAACGACCACGTCTACGTTTTCGTGGTCAGCCAGGAGGCCTCGCTCTTTACCGCTGCGGAGCGTTACCAGCTAGTCCAGGCGGGATGCGCCGACCTGGACAACGTGACGGTGGTCCCTGGCGGGGACTACATGGTTTCCTACGCCACGTTCCCGGCCTATTTCCTTAAAGACGACCAAAACGTGGCCCACTTTCAGGCCGCTTTGGACGCCACCCTCTTTAAGGAGCAAATTGCCGCGCCGTTAAACATCACGCGGCGCTACGTCGGCAGCGAGCCGTTCTCGCCGACAACTGATATTTATAACCAAGAATTAACTAGGGTTCTACCACCTGAGGTTGAGGTCAAAATCCTGGACCGGGCTGCTAATGCTAGTCAGGACGTGATTTCAGCCACGAAGGTACGAGCAGCGATTGCTAACGATGAATTAGCGGTGGTGCAAGATTACGTTCCACAAACGACGCTCTCATTTATTCAAAATCACTGGTCTGATCTCAGAGCACGCATTAAGGAAGGAAGTTTAGAATAATGGATATTAAGAAGACTGCACTTGCAGGAACTTTGGAATCATCCGATATCCAAATCACCCTGAGCAAGGGCGACAACGGAATCAATATCGACCTGGATTCCTCAGTGGAGGAGCTGTACGGCGACCAAATTCGCAAGGTCATCACCGAGACTTTAAACGCCTACGGAATTGACAACGCAAATGTCAAGGCCGTTGACAAGGGGGCCCTGGACTGTGTTGTGAAGGCACGGGCCATGGCAGCCGCACAACGGGCTCTGGAAACTACGGATCAACCAGACTGGGAGGTATTTTAATAATGGAAGAACGTTTACGTCGGACCATGATGTTTGTTCCGGGGAACAACGCCGGAATGGTTAAGGATGCTGGTATTTACGGTGCGGACTCCATTATGTTCGACCTGGAAGACTCTGTTTCCATGTCGGAAAAGGATGCTGCCCGGATGCTGGTGTACGAAGCATTGCAAACCCAAGACTACGGCGACTCTGAATTAGTTATCCGGGTCAACGGGATTGACACGCCATACTTCAATAATGATGTTTACGCCATGGTTAAGGCCGGCATCGAAGTGGTGCGGTTGCCAAAGGTTGAATCCGCCCAAATGATGCTCGACCTGGTCAAGGTAGTGGAAGAAGCAGAAAAGAAGTTTGGCCGCGAACCTGGTTCAACCCACGTCATGGCTGCCATCGAAAGCGCGAAGGGTGTTCTAAACGCCCCAGAAATCGCCGCAAGTACCGACCGGATGATTGGTCTGGCCCTGTCTGCCGAAGACTACACGACTGACATGAAGACCCACCGTTACCCAGACGGCGCCGAACTAGAATTTGCGCGGAATATGATTCTCCACGCCGCCCGGGCCGCTGGAATTGCCGCCTTCGATACCGTCTTCACCAACATGAACGACGTGGAAGGCTTCCAGCGGGAAACTGAACACATCCACGAACTCGGCTTTGACGGCAAGTCCCTGGTTAACCCACGGCAAATTGACTGGGTCAACAAGGTTTACGAGCCAACCAAGAAGGAAATCGAAAACGCGTTGGACGTGGAAGCAGCCATTGAAGAAGCCCACCAGAAGGGTTCCGGTGTTATTTCCATGAACGGTCAAATGGTTGACCGCCCAGTTGTCCTGCGTGCACAACGGGTAATTCGCTTAGCTAAGGCTTCCAACCTAATCAACGAGGAGGGTGAATACATTGAAAAATAGTGTCGGTCGTGAAATCTCAGACGAAATCTTAAACTCAACTAACTACAAGCCATTTGAAACTACCGAAATTGGCCACCCAACGGTTCACTACACGGGCCATGATGTTCGCGTAACCAAGGGTGACGACAAGCTGGTCGACTCCTTAGACCAAGTTATTAAGGACAACCTGAAGGACGGAATGACGATTTCATTCCACCACCACTTCCGGAACGGTGACTATGTCTTCAACATGGTCATGGACAAGATCATCAAGATGGGCTACAAGGGCCTGACCCTGGCACCATCATCCCTGACCGGTGTAATGAACGATAAGGTGGTTGAAGCCATCAAGGCCGGCACCATCACTAACATTACCAGTTCTGGGATGCGGGGCAGCCTGGGTGAAGCCGTTTCTCACGGTTTATTGAAGAACCCAGTTATCTTCCGTTCCCACGGTAACCGTGCGCGTTCCATCGAAAACGGCAACATCAAGATTGACGTGGCCTTCCTGGGTGTTCCGAACTCCGACCGGATGGGGAATGCTAACGGGATGGAAGGTGACTCCGCCCTTGGTTCCCTTGGTTACGCCCTAGTGGATGCCCAATACGCTAACAAGGTGGTTCTCCTGACTGACACCATCGCCGACTACCCGAACACGCCTGCTTCCATCAAGCAGACCCAGGTCGACTACGTGGTTAAGGTTGACAAGGTTGGGGACCCTGACCGGATTGGTAGTGGGGCTACCCGGTTCACTAAGGACCCGAAGGAATTGAAGATTGCTAAGATGGTTAACGACGTCATCGTTAACTCACCTTACTTCAAGAACGGCTTCTCCTTCCAGACTGGTACTGGTGGTGCTTCACTGGCCGTTACCCGTTACCTGCGTCAATCCATGCTGGACAACGACGTTACTGCTGCCTTTACTTGTGGTGGAACGACTTCACCAATCGTCAAGCTGCTTGAAGAAGGCCTGGTTAAGAAGGTTATGGACGTGCAGGACTTTGACAAGGGTGCTGCTTCTAGCATGAAGTCCAACCCTGGTCAAATCGAAATTGACGGTTCCTGGTACGCCGACCCTGACAACAAGGGTGCGATGGTTGACCAACTGGATGTTGCCATCCTGTCCGCCTTGGAAATCGACACCAAGTTCAACGTTAACGTGCTGACTGGTTCCAACGGGGTTATCCGGGGTGCCGTTGGTGGTCACCAGGATGCTGGTACTGCCAAGATGACGATTATCTCCGCTCCACTGACCCGGGGCCGGATTGCCACCGTTGTTCCCGCCGTTAACTCCATCACCACGCCAGGGGCATCCATTGACGTCCTGGTTACTGAAGTTGGGGTGGCTGTTAACCCAGCACGGAAGGACCTCATTGAAGCCTTCAAGAAGGCGCCAGGCATTCCGCTGGTTTCAATCGAAGAACTGCAAAAGCGGGCAGAAGGAATCGTTGGCAAGCCAAAGCCAATCGAATACACTGACCGGACTGTGGCCCTGGTTGAATACCGCGACGGAACTTTGATTGACGAAGTAAAGCAGATTAAGGATTAGTCTTAATAATTGATAAAGGGAGCGTGACAGAAGTCATTTATGACTTCGTTTTCACGCCCCCGCAAGCACAAACAGGTCTCCAGGATTCGGCTTTGCCGAGCACTGGAGACCGTTTGTGTACTGCGCTGTTTATGTTTTATCTAAGTAATAGGAGTTATGTCATAACTCCTTTATAATACATATAGTAGAACACGCAAACGTGAAAGGAGCCTACAATGACAAACATTTTTGCAACGGGCCAGCCTCAGGATATTCCAGCTGTGTTGGCAAATAAGGACCGGCGAACGGCCCTTCAACAACGGCTGGTAGCGGCCCACCCCGGCATGACGGTGGTGGCAGCTAAACTCAATATTCCGGGACCCATCAAAAATAACCGGGCTATTCAGCGCTTCTTTACGGCGGAACTGCTGGCCTTGGAACGTGATTGGCTCACCGCGGGTCAGCTCTTTTGCCAGGATACGGAGTGGCTGGATGCCGGAACCGGTCCCGAGCGCTTCTACCTGGTCAAGGCAGCTCCCCAGGACGTGAAAGCACAGACGACCCGCTTCGAGGAGGGGCAAGCAAGTCACCGCCTCTTTGACTTGGATGTTCTGGTGCAGCGGGCTGGGCAGGTTGTTCCCCTTTCACGGGCGGACAGTAGACAGCCGGCGCGGCGGTGCTTTGTTTGCGGCCGGCCGGCGAAGGAGTGCGGGCGGTCGCGGCGGCATACGGTGGCGGAACTGCAGGCGGCGGTAAGCAGCTTGATTAGCGCGGCACTGGCGGTCGAACAGCGGCGCCGGGTGCGTGACCGCTTAGTAGCTTTTGCCCAGCAATCACTCTTGTACGAAGTAGTGGCATGGCCCAAGCCTGGCTTGGTGGATCCGGTGGAACACGGCGCTCATCCTGACATGAGCGTTTTTACCTTTATCAATAGCTCCCTGAGTTTCCGCCGCTACTTGGAACAGGCCGCGGAATTGGGGCTGAACGGGCACCCGGATGATTACCCGCTGATGTTTAAGGAACTCCGAGAATTCGGCAAGCGGGCCGAACAGGCGATGTTTACGGCGACGCACGATGTGAATACTCATAAGGGTGCCGTCTTCTCCCTTGGCATTATGACCTTGGCGGTGGCGGATAGCTGGCGGCGGAATGGTCGCGTCGATCTGGCAGACATCCAAGCAACGGTCAAACAGCTCCTCGTTGGCTTGGTTCAGGATGACTTGCAAAAAAAAGCGGCAACGAACCAGCAGACAGCCGGGGAACTCCAGTACCGCCAGTACGGTTTGACGGGGATTCGGGGCGAGGCCCAGGCCGGCTACCCAACGGTATTTGACCATGGCTTACCGACGATGCTTGCTACCGCTGGCGAGTGGAACCGGCGGATTATCCAGACGATGCTTGCCCTTGCTCGCTACACCGAGGATTCCACCCTGGTGAAGCGGGCCGGCGACCCAGCCATTTTGGAACGGAAAAACACCCAGGTGGACGCATGTCTGGCGGCGGGCGGGATTACGACCGCGGCGGGCCGGGCAAAGTTGGCCCAGCTGGAGCAGGAGTTTACTGCTAAGCACCTGAGCCTTGGCGGAACCGCCGACCTGCTGATTGTGACGATCTTTCTGACCTTAGTAAAGGAGGAACTGGCTGATGGACTTTCAAACGAGTGATGGTGTGCGGTTAAATTATCGGATTCAGGGCCAGGGGCAGCCGGTCGTCCTCATCCATGGTTTCGGTGGCTACCAGCAAATTTGGTGTCTCCAGGTACCCGAGTTGCTGGCAAACGGTTACCAGGTGGTTAGCTATGACCAGCGCAACCATGGCGCGTCAGGACACACTGCTGGCCTGGCTTCGGTGGACAGGCTGATTGATGACCTCCATGAGTTGCTAGTTGGCTTGAACATCGAACGGCCGGTTTTGATTGGGCACTCGATGGGGGCGGCAGAAATATACGGCTTCCTCCAGCATTACCCAGACTTTCCGGTACGGGGAGCAATCGCCATTGACCAGTCACCCAAGATGCTAAATACAGCCGAATGGCCCTATGGCTACATGGACATCACCCGGGCATCCTACCGGCTCAAACTCAAGGAGCATGGCAATGTCCGGGAAACGTTGAACGGGGTACCCAAGCAGGTCTTGAACCAACTGGCTCCAGAAAAGGAAATGTTTCCCTTTGTGCGGGCTGACAACTTGCCCTTGCTATACGACCACGCAAAGAAGGATTGGCGGACGGCGGTTGAAAACGCCCAGGTGCCCCTTCTCCTGGTGACGGCGAACCAGAGTCCCTACTTTGATGGTCACTTTGCCGATGCGATGGCGGCAGTTAATCCGGAGTACGTTAGCCACCAGGCGGTTGACCAATCCGGCCACGTGGTGATGGCGGAGCAGGCCGGGACCTTTAATAAGCTGATGATGGAATTTTTGAAGGAACACTAATAAATAAAAGGCACAGATTCGGTTGCGAGTCTTGAAGTGAACCCACAAGTTTGGACAACAATCTCGGGGGTTCACTTCACTGGGGCACGGCCGTGGGGGCCCTTTTGTGTTAAAATCTGGAGGAAAAAGGGGGAACGCCAGAATGAATACGCGTGACTTACAGTACTTTACGGCCGTTGTTGAAACGAAAAACTACACCCAAGTGGCCGGGCAATTTGGCGTCACCCAGCCAACCGTTACTCAGGCCATCCAACGCCTGGAACGTGAATTTGACGTCCAATTGGTCGACGTTGCCCGTGGCCGGCGGGGGATGAAGATCACCCGGGCTGGTCAGTTACTTTACCAAGCGGCGGACCGGATCAATCACCAGTTAGCCTTGGCGCAAAAGTCAATTAGCCAGGCTAAGCGGGGCAGCATTCGCTTCGGCTTACCCCCGATCATCGGTAAAATATACATCAGTGGGTTAGTTAAATCCTGTCCGCCGGATTTGTTGTCGTGCCTGCGGATCACCGACCAGGGGTCCCACGAGCTGTTAAAACGGCTCAAGGATGGTCAAATTGACATCGCCATTTTGGGGTCGATGGCGCCGATTAATGAGGAGGGGATATTTGTCGACCTGGTGGCCAAGCGCCCCTTCACCGTGGCGGTCAGCGAACAACACCCGTTGGCTAAAAAACGGCGGGTGGCCTTTGGCGATTTGGCTAACGAACGCTTCATTAATTACAGTGACCAATACATCCACCGGGCGGCCTTTAACGCTTATTGCGATGCGGCCCGTGTCCGCCCGGAAAGCACCCTCTACCCGCTACCCAATATTTCTTGGGTCAAGGAGCTGGTCCGTCAAAACCTCGGCGTCAGCCTGATCGTTTTGGATGCGATCAAAGACGAGCCGGGGATCGTACCGCTAGAATTGACGGACCCGCCCCCGGCCAGTTTTTACATCTCGGTGGCGACCCGGAAAAGTTACGTGTTAAGCGAAGACGAGCAGACCCTAGTGACGACTCTAAAGCACCTGGAACTCTTTTCACCCGCTTAATTGTCCCTACACAAACGTCGGCAACCCTCCTATAATAGGACGTAATTTAGTGCCTAAAGTGGGGAGAGAAAAAGATGGATAAGGAACAAGCGGTGGGTGAAGATTACCACCACCACATGCAGATTCCGTGGCAGGATTTTGTAGAAGATGACAACGTTACCCCGGCTAAGGAGGCCCCCTTAGTGGAACGGTCAATGATCGTTGGGCGGGTTGGTCTAATGATTTTGGCCTGCGGAACCGGGTCCTGGCGGGTGCGCGACTCGATGAACGTGGTTGCCCGCAACCTTGGAATGACCTGTTCGGCCGATATTGGCTTGGTATCGATTGAATACACCTGCATTGATGATAACCACAGTTACACCCAGGCGATCTCGTTACCGACGACCGGGGTGAACACAACCCGGCTAAACGCCCTGGAGAAGTTCGTTAAGGAAATTGAGCGGGGCAAGCGGGAGTGGACGATTACAGAAATTGACCACCGTTTAACCGAGATTGAACGGATGAAGGGTAATTACCGCCCTTACCAAGTGGGGTTAGCGGCGGCCTTGGCCTGTTCAGCCTTCGTCTTCTTGCTCGGCGGGGGCCCGGTAGAAATGTTGTGTTCCTTTGTGGGAGCGGGGTGCGGGAACTTTGTGCGGCGTAAGATGATTGACCGTCACATTACCCTGCTTGCTTGCGTGGCCGTTTCCGTGGCCGTGGCTTGTTTGTTATACCTGGTCCCGTTTATGGCCCTGCAAAACTTCTGGGGAATCAACGAACGTCACGAGGCCGGCTACATCGGGGCAATGCTCTTTATCATCCCTGGTTTTCCATTCATCACCTCGGGGCTGGACCTAGCCAAATTAGACATGCGGTCCGGCTTGGAGCGGGCCGCCTACGCCCTGTTAATCATTACCGTGGCGACCTTGGTTGGCTGGCTGGTGGCCCTGATGGTCCACTTAAGGCCAGCCAACTTCGCCGCCTTGCCGTTAAATGAATGGCAGCTCTTATTGTTGCGGTTGCCGGCCTCTTTTTGCGGGGTCTTTGGCTTTTCAATTATGTTTAATTCGACGCCGAAAATGTCGGCGACGGCCGGGGTAATCGGGGCGCTTGGTAACACCTTACGGCTGGAATTAGTCGACTTTGGGATGGCGGCTGGCCCGGCCGCCTTCTTGGGGGTGCTAGCTTGTGGCCTGTTGGCGGCGATTGTCCGTAACCGGGTTGGTTACCCGCGGATTGCGATCACGATTCCCTCGGTGGTAATCATGGTGCCCGGGCTGTACATGTACCGGGCCGTCTATAACTTAGGGTTACAGTCGGTCAACACCGGGGCCGAGTGGTTAACCCGGGCGATGTTAATCGTCCTCTTTTTACCCCTGGGTCAAGTAGCGGCCCGGGTACTAACCGATACCAAGTGGCGTCATAACGGATAGGAAGATGGGTGATCAGCGTGCAAATTGAGTATCCTCAGCAGTTAGTTGACCAAGTAGAGGCAGCGATCAAGGATCGTCCCCTAATGGGCTTTGTACCGGGGGCTGGACCAAACCATCCGGCGGTAATGCTGGTGGGTGAGGCTCCCGGGCGCAGTGAGACCGATAGCCGGGTGCCCTTTAGTGGGACTTCGGGTAAGGAATTAATCAAGTTGCTAGAAGAAATTGGTTTGTCGCGGGCGACCGTCCACATCACCTCGGTGGTCCGCAAGCGGCCGTACTCGGTTAAGGTGGTCACCGATAAGAAAACTGGGCAGCGGGTCACCAAGTACCCCAACCGCACCCCCACCAAAAAGGAGGTCCTAGCCTTTGGGCCCCTCTTTGACTGGGAATTAAAGACAGTCGCTCCTCAGGTGGTTGTGCCCCTAGGCAACACCAGCCTCCAACGCTTGCTGGGACCAGAGGCCAAGATTGGTGACTTGCACGGTCAGGTCTTGCACCAGTCGGTCTTAGAAACCCGGCCGGATCACCAGGGTTATCAAATGGGGACGACCCCTTACTACATTGTGCCAATGTATCACCCGGCCGCCTTTTTGTACGCTCGGCGCCTAGAACCGACCGTGCGTGCCGACTGGCAGGCCTTCGGGAAGTGGCTAAAAGAACAGCATTTGATGCCGCAATAAGGGGTGGTGGAAAATGACCACAGACCTAGTGCCTAAGTACGGACGAAGAACGGTGCCAAGGCACCAACCTTCCCCCTAGCTTAGTCATACGGTCTGTCGAGAAGGTCATTTCCCACTTCCCTTCTTTTACCAAAACTTAACGGGAAATCGCTAACGACCGGGGCGTGGACCGTGTTAGGATTTTAACTAGAGAGAAACGAGGAATGCACACAAAATTTTGATAAGGGGAACGCAGATGATGAGGAACGTAAAGCGGCGTCACTTTGACCGCCAAATAGCCCGCGGAATTGTGACAAGCATTAAGAGCAGTCTAAAGGAGGTCACCAAGTGTGGCCACCACCGTTCCCAGCGGGCCACCCTAACTGAAATGGCGATCCGGGTGTCTGGTTTTAAAAAGACACTCTCCACCCCGACTAAACTGGCTGATGCATTGCAAAGGGCGGCGGTGGAAAGTGAACGCCCCCTTCAATTACCCAGTGACGTTAAGTTCACCGTCCCGGTTAAGGAGAGCGAAGTGGCCGGTAGCCAGTGCTTTACGCTCAACGCGGACTTGCAGGAACACCCGGTCATTATTTACCTAACCGGGGGCGCCTTTTTTGAGCGGCCGCTAAAGGAGCACTGGCAGTTTTTGAACCGGTTGGCGGACAGGACCGCTTCAAAAGTGGTGGTGCCCATTTACCCGACCTTGCCAGCCCACACGGTTGAGGACGCCTTTGCCGTGCTTAAACAGATCTATAACGAGGTCTACACCCAGGTGCCGGTCAGCCAGGTGACCGTAATGGGGGACTCGGCTGGCGCCGGGTTGGCGGCTAGTTTTTGCGAGTACCTGGGTGAACGGGGGCTTCCGCAACCCGGTCACCTAATCATGATTTCACCGTGGTTAGACATCGATTTAACTAATCCCCAGGTCGCTGACTACGAGGAAAAAGACGTTACCTTAAACGCCGCCGGTCTTCGGCAGTTAGGGGCGATATGGGCTGCTAAGTTGGACCACCGTAACTGGCAGGTGAGCCCGCTGTACGGAACCCTGTCGCCCTTACGCGACGTGACGATTTTTGTGGGGACCGAAGAGTTGATGTACCCGGACGCCATGGACTTTGCGGAGCGGCTCCGTCAGCAACACGTCCCGGTAACCACCCACATCGGGCGGAACCTGTATCACATTTACCCGGTTTACCAAAGCCCGGAGAGTGAGCAGGCGGTTGAAGAGATCAAACGGGTTGTGAACAGCTAGAAAGAGGGATTCAAAATGACAAAAGTAGCGGTAATGATTGCCCCAGGTTGTGAAGAAATCGAGGCCCTGACGCCGGTAGATGTTTTTCGCCGGTTGGGGATTGAAACGACGATGGTGGGCCTAGATGATCGCCAAGTGATGGGGGCCCACCAGATTGCCTTAACTTGCGATACTAGCCTAGCCGAAGTAGGCGAGGGGCTCTTGGGGTTCGATTGCGTGGTCTTCCCCGGCGGCTCGGGTGGCGCAAAGGCATTGCGCGATGATGATCGCTTGATGCAATTGGTGCAGCGGCGCCAACAAGCGGGGGAGTGGAACGCCGCCATGTGCGCCGCCCCAATTGCCTTTGCCCGCTACGGACTCTTGGATGGTCACGACTACACTTGTTTTCCGGGGATTGAGCAAACGACCACGCAGGTCGCTCCCAGCGGTCGTTTCCACGAAGACATTACCGTGGTCGATGAAAAGGGAAAGTTGATCACCAGCCGGGGACCGGCAACGGCCTTGGCCTTTGCCTATTGCATTGCGGACGCCTTAGGGGTGGATGCTGCCGAGGTTCGTCGTCAAATGCTCTACCCTTACCTATTAGAGAACAACCACTAGACAATAAAACGCCCTCGCACCTGGGTTTCGAAGTGGGAACCAACCTGTATGGCAGGGTGTATAGCTAAGCTAGGCAGAAGGTTGCTGTGTTAAGCAGCGTTCTTCGGCCGTACTTAGATACTAGGCCTGCGGTTGGTGACCACGTTATCTGTGTAATAGTGAAAATGAAATAGAGATTGTCAAACTTCTTTCCAAGTAAAAAACCGGTCAACTCGCAAATAATTGCGAATTGATCGGTTTTTATTTGATGGTATATAGAAGGTTGGGTCACACTCCTATTTCTTCCACCACATCATTAGTGGGTGGCGGTCAACCTTTTGATCGGCACGTTGGTTAACGACCGATACTAGGGCGATCATGGTGGCCAACAGGGAGTTTTTCTTGCGGTAGACGGTGTAGCGGGAGTGCCACTCGCTAGCGTACTTATCCTTGTAGCGGCGCAGGCCTTGGAAGCCGTAGAGATGGGTCCCGTATTCGTAGATGAAGTGGGCAGCCCGCTCTTCGGTAAAGGAGTACCGCGATTCACCAACGTTGGCTAGTGGGGCCATCCCAAGGTCGAAGTAGGTGTAGCCCTTTTCCTGACCATACAAGAACATTGAAACAAAGATCATATCCATGATTCCGGACGGGGCGGCGTGGGAGTGACGCATCAAGTCGATCGTCAGGATCTCCTTACCCCCGGTCGGCATCAGAGTGGCAAAGGCCACCAACTTGCCGTCCTTGTCATCGACCAGGGCCACCGGGGCGGTGTTGATGTAGTCGGGATCAAAGAAGCCTAAGGAAAAGCCCTTTTCAACTTGGTCACCCAACCAGTCGTCGGAAACGGCCCGCATTTCTTGCATCAGCTCATCGGAAAAGGGTGGTTCAACGATGGTGAATTGGTAACCTTCCCGCTCAAACTTGTGCATTAAGGCCCGTTGGGAGCGTTGTTTCTTACCGGCCAAGGTAAAGTCGGCAAGTTTGACCAATCCGTCTTCACCGGTCTTTAGGAAGTCAAACCCAAATTCGTGCAGGAGCATAGTTAGTTGGCTATTGACCTCGTAAAAGACCAGTTGGTAACCGTATAAGTCGGCTTCGCGTAGAAATTCTAGGCTCGCCTCGCGGACGACGGTTTGGTCTCCGACCGGATTCCCCATCACGATCAACTTGTCGTACTTGCGCCGGTACATGAAAAAGAGGCGGTCGTGGCCGTCAACCTGGTAGAAGTAGAGGTTCTTGTCATTTAAAAAGGCCAGGTGGGAGGTTTCGTTGCCCCCAAATTCTTCAATCAGGGCGTTGACCCGGTCAACCGGTAGCTTTTGTTCGCCAGCGAAGGGGTCGGGCCCCGAGGTGAAGTAGTGGATGATCAAAAGCATGATCGACAGACCGATCAGGATGCCAATAAAGCCCGACAGCCACACCTTTTCGCCGGGGAAGAGTAGGAAACTCGGGATCGAGTGCTTGGCCATGTAGGTGGGGTTGTTAACGAGGCCAACGATGACGTATAAGATCACCGCCCCGGCGTAGATAACGGCGTCGAGGGTGAACTTACCTAGCGAGTACTGGAGTTTTTTACGGTATAAGACGTGGCGCATCGCCAGGGTCAAGAAAAATAGGACCGCTAAGAAGATCGCTAAGCTAAGGGTGCCTAGGTACCACAGGGTGTTGGCAATTCCGATTACGAGCAGGGCTAGCGAGGGCCAGTAGGCTTTAGCAACCTTGGCCTGGATCCCGCGGGCACAAGCCAGCAGGGCGATTGCAAAGGCCACCGTCGTTAGCTGATGCAAGAAGAAAAAGGTGAAGGGGTAGACCTGTTGCAAGAGCTTGTTGTTATCGGCCAGGTCGGGAACCGAAGCGGCTAAAAGCATCAAGATCCCCGAGCCGTACATGAAGGTCGTCACCACCCAGTGGGCGACTTGGTGACCGGCCGCTTGCGGGAGGTGGTCCAAGAAGTTATCGAGCTGGAGCCAGAGGTAGTGAACAAAGAAGATCCCGGCCAGGGCCAGTGGAATCAAGTAGTAAAAGACCCGGAACAAGACCAACCAGACGACAGTGGTGGCGTGGGGAACCCCCAGCATGACCAACTCGACCATCATCATTAGGTCAAAGGAACCCAGCGCCCCCGGTAGCATGGAAACGACCCCGAGCAGTTGGGCGACCACGTAAAGCGGGAAAACGGCGACCAGATTAACGTGGACGCCCATCATTGCCCCAACGAAGACGAAGAAGAGGGCGACCCCTAGCCATTCGAGCGTCGAGGAAATGATGATCAATAATTCCAGGCGCCACGACAGGTCGGCAAAGAGGCTCTTGGACTTCCAGCGGGTGAAGAAAAAGACGGCCGGGAAGTATAGTCCACCGCCGACCAGCCAGATGGCGTAACGGTTAAAGTGGCCCCCCTGGTGAAAACCAAACATGAGGACCAAGGCGACCCAACACATCACCGATAGACCGGCCACCAAGAAGATAGCAATTTTGGCAATTGCGTTTAGGATTTCCTTTTTGCTGGCCTGCTGGCCGTAAAAAGTCGCCCGCAGAGACGCCCCGAGCAGGCCACCGAAGCCGGCGACGTTGGTCAGGGTGTTGGTGACCCAGCCGCTCCTGATGATGTGGCCGACGGTAAACTTGCCAGGCAAGAGGTGGGTGATGGCGACGTCATAACCCAGCATCGGGATGACAGAGACAATCCCGGCGATGGTGAGCAGGGCGATCGTTAAGGGCGAAAGCGAGCTCAGCCCGTCGCCGACCCGGTCCCAGTTAACGCCGCGCAGGAACCCGGTCAAAGAAGTAATCACAAACAGGATTACCGAAATGATAAAGATAACCTTTAAGTAGCGTGAATAATGTCCCCAAAGGGTCTTGAGTTGACTAATCAGGTGACTCATTTTTTCTCCTCCTATTCGCCATTCATTATACCGGGGAATGGGAAAGGGCGCTCCTGTTTTGAACAAAAAAGCAAAAAATGGTTGACGGTGAATTCACTCTCCCGTATACTATTATTTGTTGTTAAATGGTCCGTTGGTCTAGCTGGTTAGGACGCATCCCTGTCACGGATGAGATCACGAGTTCGAGTCTCGTACGGACCGTATAATTTTTCAAAAACTGGGTCTTCGGATCCGGTTTTTTTACATTCAACAGAAAAAAGGAGCCAAGCCGAGATGGAAAACACGTGGGTCTACCGGGGCCAAGAACCAATTAAGATTAAAACCTTTCTTCATTCGCTAGGGATGGGGCACCGTCTTTTCAACGACATCAAAAACGGGGCTGGCGAGTTCCAAGTCGACCACCGGCGGGTACGGCCAACCACCAAAATTTTGCCGAACCAACCGCTGACCCTGACCGTCCAACCTGAACCGGGTGACGCCACCGTAGCGACTTCCGAAGAGCCACTGACGATTGTCTACGAGGATGACAACTGGTTGGTCGTGAACAAACCAGTGGGGGTAGCCTCGGTTCCCGGCCCCCACGTGGTCAACGGGACGATCCTAAACCGGGTGAAGGGCTACCTAGTGGCCAAGGACGCGCCGGATCTGCGCCCCCACTTAATTACCCGCTTGGACCGCGATACGGCCGGACTACTATTGGTGGCTAAGCACAACGTCGCCTCCAGCATGATCAGCCCCCAAGTTGAGGGGCACACGATGCAAAAAGAGTACCGGGCGATTGTGGCCGGAACCTTTGCTAAGGAGCATGGTATCATTGACGCTCCAATCGCCCGCATCAAGGGGCAAATCGAACGTGAGGTTAACCCGGCTGGCCAACCGGCGAAGACCGAGTACTGGGCCGAAGAAAGTCGGGGCGACTGGACCTTGGTGCGCTTGCGCTTACACTCCGGGCGGACCCACCAGATTCGGGTGCACATGGCTAGCGTGGGTCACCCACTTTTAGGCGACCACTTGTACGGCGGTGACCTAAGCATGACCGACCACCAAGCCCTCTACGCTAGCCACTTGGCCTTCACCGATCCGTTTACCCAAACGAACCTGGCCTTTGAAGTTGAAATGCCGGTTGCCTTCAAGACCCTGTGGGATGGGTTAAATTAGTGGGGAGTGGGAGATAACTTCCGGTGGACGGTTGGTTCCCGTGTTTGTTATCCAAGGTTTGAAAAGACAGTAAGAGGTTGAGAGAAAACTAGCTTGAAGTGAACCCACAAGTTTGGTTGGACAGTTGATTACTACCCAACCAACGAATTGGTAGCGGTGGTAAACGGAATCGCCGAAGACGAAATCGACGCCGCTTACAAGGACTTGGAAGCTAACTATGACTTGGTTGAAGGTGACAACGACCACGAAAAGTACGTTCACAACGTTCGCTACCAACTCCGTGAATACCTGGGGATCAAGAAGTTCTTGGATGACAATGGCTACGATGCCTTCACCGACAACTTCCAAGACCTGGAAGGCTTAGAACAACTGCCAGGGCTGGCCGTTCAACTGTTGATGATTGATGGTTACGGCTTTGGTCCTGAAGGGGACTTCAAGATGGCCGGCTTAATCCGATTGCTTAAGATTGCCGCCGACAACAAGCAAACCGCCCTGATGGAAGACTACACGCTGGACCTTCGTCACGGTCACGAAGCCATCATGGGTTCGCACATGCTAGAAGTTGACCCAACCCTGGCCTCCGACAAGCCGCGCGTGGAAGTTCACCCACTGGGGATTGGTGGCAAGGACGACCCGGCGCGCCTGGTCTTCACTGGGGCCGAAGGGAAGGGTTACGACATTACCCTGTCTTACTTCGATGATGGCTACAAGTTCATTGGCTACCCGGTTGACTGCAAGACGCCAGAAGCCGAAATGCCGAAGTTGCCGGTCGCTAAGCAAATGTGGACGCCAGAAATTGGGTTGGCTGAGGGTGCTAAGCAATGGATGAAGTACGGTGGTGGTCACCACACCGTCTTGACCCTAGCCCTAAGCGAAGAACAATTAGAACAATTGGCACGTTTGTTCAAGGTCGACTTTATCAACATCAAGTAGTTATTTACCCCACACTCTTTAGCTAACAATTCCTCTAACCACAAAAAAGGGGCTCCCCAATTCGGAGAGTCCCTTTTAGTGTGGCATTAATTACTTTAACATTTGGCCGATAACGGTTGCCTCAGCGCTCTTTAAAGCGGCAGCCTGGAGCGCGGCTTGGTCAGTGGCGCTCATCGTTGGGTTAGCCTTGAGTTTGGCGGCCACTTCCTCCTGGACTAGGGCAGCGACCTTGGACTTCATCGCTGCTTGAGCGGTGACGTCCTTCATCAGGGCTTGTAACTTAGCGGCTTGGGTGCTAGAAAGAACCAGCCACTGGTCGTTGATGTTGAAGGTGTAGGTTACTTGGTCGACTTCGTTATCGTCGCCTAAGATGCCAAACATCAGCTTGGAAAAACCATTCTTGTAAACCCAACGCTTGGTGTGCTTAACCACCGTGGCGTTGGTTGACGTGGTGGTCTTCACCGTTGACTTAGTGTTGGCGGCTAGGCGCGTCGTAGTGGTTTTCTTGGCGTTGGGGTCGGTCTTGTAGACGTAGACCTTTTCACTCCCAGATCCTAGCTGCTTGTACACTAAGACGTTGAGGTTCTTGTTGGGAGACACCAAGCTAGAAGTGGTGTTGGTCGTTTCTAGTTTCATTCCCATGTGGCGGTTATCGTGTAAAACAAAGGACACGATCGAAAGCACCAAGACGACTAGACTTACTAACGACCAGAGCGTTCGGCCGGGCATTTTTTGCCAAACGGCGGTGAAGAGGTAAAAGGCAATTGTTGATAGTAATACTAAGACGATGATCATTGCTTATTCCCCCTTCTATTGTTGCAAGGCGATTTCGCGGGCCCGGTTACCGTTCTTCAGGAAGAAGGCGAGGATCAAGGAGATCACGGCAAAGAGGGCGGCCACCAAGAAGGCGGCGTGGAAACCGGCCAGAGTAGCGTTGATGTAGTGGTCCTTGTAGGAAAGGGGCGCCTTTTCTAGTAGGGCGTGGGTTGGTTTTTGCATGTTGGTGACGTTAGTCAAGACGGTTGTCATAATGGCGGTACCAATGGAACTCATCGTCTGGCGGAAGGTGTTGTTAACAGCCGTCCCGTGCGCCATTTCCGTGATTGGCAAGACGTTCATCCCCGAGGTCGTTACCGGCATGAAGACCATTGAGACCCCAAATAACCGAATGGCGTAGAAGACCACGATTGAAATAACGGGGGTGTTTTTAGTCAGGGTTAAAAACGGCACCGTTCCGATGATCAAGAGGGTCAACCCGGTGATCGAAAGGAACCGGGCCCCGTAACGGTCGAATAAGCGCCCAGTTACTGGAGACATTAACCCCAGCATCAAAGCCCCCGGCAACAGCATTAACCCGGAGTGGAAGGCCGATTCACCACGGATATTTTGGATGTATAACGGCAACAGCATTTCCACCCCGACCATGGCCAAGTTAACGGCACTGGATAAAACGGCCGCCAGGGTAAATTCACCGTACTTGAAGACGGTTAGGTCCAAGAAGGGGTCGTCCAAGTGGAGTTGCCGGTGGGCAAAAAGGACGATAAAGATGATCCCGATCACGATGCAAGACAGGACTAAGGCGTCACCCCAGCCGCGGTTGGATGCTTCTGAAACCCCGTACAAGAGGCCCCCGAACCCAACCGTAGAAGTGATGATTGACCAAAGATCCATTGGTTGTTGGTGCACCTTTAGCACTGGCTTCATGTAAACCAGGGCTAGGGCAATCACGATCACGATGGCTGGAATCATGATCCCGAAGAGGTCCCGCCAGGACCAATTGTCGACGATCAAACCGGACATGGTTGGACCAACGGCAGGGGCTAACCCCATGGCGACCCCCACCACCCCCATGGCGGCGCCCCGCTTTTCCGGCGGGAAGATCGATAACATGACGGTCTGGTTTAGCGGCATCGAAACCCCTACCCCGATTGATTGGATCACCCGGCCAGTTAAGAGGAGGCCGAAGTTCGGGGCGGTAAAGGCGATGATCGTTCCGATTAAGAACGTCGCCATCGCCGAAATGTACATCACCCGGGAGTTCAGCTTGTTGATTAACCAAGCCGAGATCGGGATCATGATCCCGGTCACCAGCATGAAACTAGTCGTCAACCACTGAACGGTCGAAGTGGAAATGTCAAAGGAACGCATGATGGCGGGGTAAGCGGTCGCCAAGAAGGTCCCGGTCAACATCGTAAAGAAGGAACCAACGGTCAGCACGGCAACCAGAATCGCCCGGTTGTATGGCTTGCCGTTGATGTCCATTGGTCGTTGATTGGACTGCAAGATAAAGCCTTCTTTCTTACTGTTTGTAAAATTTAAACAGGAATTAATATATTACTCTTGGAGATCTTTGTCAAATTATTTGACAAAGATTACGCAAAATTAGATAATAACCCTGTTTTATTTCGTAAATTAAGAGGAGGGATAGGCGTGTCGCTAGCATCGATCTACCGGAAACGATTTATCAAGGCGAACCTGCGGCTAAGTATGCGAGAACTAGCCGAAGCCGCGGAAGTCTCACCCAGTCAGCTCCGCTATTGGGAGCGCAAGGGCTACATCCACTCGGAGCAAACCCAAGAAAATTCCAGCCATAAATACCAGTTAGCAACCCTCTTTCAGGTAATGGGGATTAAGTACTACTTAGATGAGGGTTACACCCTACCAGTGGCGGTTGCAAAAGAAGACGAACGGCGCAGTCAAATGAAGGACTTTCAGCGCTTTATTATTGACCGGGTCTTTGAAATAGAGGCGACCAAGGAGGGAACCCGCATTGATTTAGGGCCCTTAGCAGACGACCCCAAGAAGTCGGTGGAGGCGATCGTCAAAGAAGATGACCACGTGGAGTTACGCCTGTTTGATACTAAATAATTGGTGACTCTTCTATGCCGAACCCGCTAAAAAGTGCTAGGCTATATTTATATAGTAGAAACAGGTTGTCTTGGTTGTGAAAGGAAGGCAAAAAATGCCAGAACAATACCAATTTAATCAGTTAAATGACGAAGCACAGACCGTGGCGGTAATGGAATTTGCTCCTTTTTACGTAGCACACTTCAAGCACGATGATTTGGAGATCATTGCGGCCCTGGCCGATGACCGCTTGGTGGCTGAAATTAATCACGTTTTAGGTGAGAACCGGCAGGGGACGATTGAACACGACACCGCCGTTAGCCTCCGGATGACGGTAGCGGCTTACCGGGGGGTCTTAGCGGCCCTCGACATGACCTATGATCAACGGGGGCATACCACTACTACTTGGCAACAGTGGTACGCCGATAAGCACGCCGGCCTAATTAAAGAAAACTAATTTGTGCTTAGGGGACTAAAACCGAACTATCTTTAAAGATTTAAACGGGGTTGAGGGAAATTCGCTTTCTCTTGGCCCCGTTTTAGTTACTCAGGTGATCCAACTATGATTCACCCCCCGCATGTGGTAAACTATTCATAGTTTATTACGGACGAAAAAATAACGAAAAACTGAATTAAACGTCAGGGCGGCAACAACTGGAGAAGCCCTCCTTTTGGTGTATCCAGAAGTTCCGATCGTTATCGCAACTAAAGATAAAGGAAAGGTACTTATGCGTAAGTTACAAATTAAGAATAATGAAGTGGCCTTCTTTGCTGTCGGGGGCCTAGGGGAAATTGGGAAGAACATGTACTGTGTTCAGTTCCAAGATGAAATTGTGATCATTGACTGTGGGGTACTCTTCCCGGAAGACGAACTACTCGGGGTCAATTACGTCATTCAAAATTACGATTACCTAGTTGAAAATAAGGAAAAGATTAAAGGGATTTTCATTACCCACGGTCACGAAGACCACATTGGAGGCTTGCCCTTCTTCTTGCAAAAGGTTAACGTGCCGATCTATGCCGGTCCGTTTGCCACCTCGTTGATTAAGGGGAAGTTAGACGAAAAGCACCTCTTGCGGAGCACGGAACTGCACGAGATTGATGAATTCTCCGAGGTTCACTTTAAGAAGCTGTGGGTTTCCTTCTTCCGGACTACCCACTCGATTCCGGATACGGTGGGGGTAGCGGTTCACACCCCGCAAGGGACGATCATTCAAACCGGGGACTTCAAGTTTGATTTAACCCCGGTTGGCAACTTGCCGGCGCCCAACTTCCAACAAATGGCCAAGCTGGGTGAAGAAGGGGTGCTCTTGTTGACCTCGGACTCCACCAACGCCGAACGGCCGGAGTTCACTAAGTCCGAACGCTGGGTTGACATCCATATTCGGCGGGTCTTCGAACGAATTAAGGGGCGGATCATCTTTGCCTCCTTTGCCTCCAACGTTTACCGGTTGCGGGAAGCCTCTGACGCCGCCATGCGCCAGGGCCGCAAGATCGCCATTTTTGGTCGGTCAATGGAAAACGCCATTGCGGCGGGTCAGGCACTGGGTTACCTAAAGATCCCGGAAGACTCCTTGATCGACCCCAACGAGTTAAACTCCTACCCACCGGAAAAGGTCATGATCATGTGTACTGGTTCGCAGGGGGAACCGATGGCCGCCCTGTCACGGATCGCTAACGGGACCCACCGTCAGATCACGATCCAACCTGAAGATACGGTGGTCTTCTCCTCCAACCCAATTCCGGGGAACACGACTTCGGTCAACGCCCTGATTAACAAGTTGGAAGAAAGCGGCGCTACCGTTATCCATGGTTACGTTAACAACATCCACACGTCCGGGCACGGGGGCCAAATTGACGAAGAACTAATGTTGCGCTTGATGAAGCCGAAGTTCTTCGCCCCGGTCCACGGTGAATACCGGATGCAAAAGATCCACACTAAGCTGGCCCAATTGACCGGGGTGCCAAAGGAAAACACCTTCATCCTGGAAAACGGGGACGTTCTGGCCTTGACCAAGGACACCTGTCGCTTAGCCGACCACATCGAATCGATGGGGGACGTTTACATTGACGGACGCGACGTCAGCGATTCAGTTGGTGATCCGGAAATTCGCGAACGGCGGATGCTCTCCGAAGAAGGGGTTGTAACGGCGGTGGCCGTGGTCGACTTAAAGGACTACCAGATCGTGGCGGGGCCAGATATTGTTTCCCGGGGCTTTGTTTACATGCACGAATCCCAAGAACTGATCAAGGCGGCCAATCACGAAGTCTTCTGGGCGATCCTAAACACCTTCAAGAACCACAAGCGGGTTGATCGCCGGGCCATTAACCGGATGATCGTCTTACGTTTGCAACGGCTCTTGTACGACCGGACCGGCCGGCGCCCAGTCATTATTCCGATGGTGACGATCCTAAACGCCGATGCTCAGGAACGGGCACCAAAGAAAAACCAAGCCGAAGATGGTAAGGAAGGATCCAGGGCAACCCGGCGTAACAACCGTAAGTGTCGTCCGAACGCCAAGAAAACGGCTGCGAAGGAAACGGCTACGGTCACCGAATAGTTAAATCAGGTTTCGTAAGCAATTAGGGTTCCGGTAGGTTCGGTTAACGAACTTGGCAGGGCCCTTTTTGATTGTGCGAACATTAAAATTTTGCTTTTCCCTTTTGCTTGACCCGGGACTTTGTTACCATCATAGTTATAGGAAATGAAAGTTTGATTGGAGGTAATAAGATGTCAGGAAGAGATTACCTGCACATCTGGTATGAGACCCAATTGGTCGCCGCACTCTTTTTCCTGCTCGTTATTAGTGGGTGGGAAATGTACGTTGGCATCCATCAGGGCTACCTGATGATTTTTTTAGGCGTAATTACGGCAATTGGGCTAATCGTTGCCTCCCTGCCGGCGGTCCCTACATGGCTAGCGGCCACCAACCGTTGGCTACAAGCCATCTTTCAGCCTCTGGCCTTGCTCATGGTCTGGGGAACGGTGACCCGCCAAATTATCGTTCGGCTCCAGCTTCCGGCCCGGGGCGTCGTCGTTTTGGCCCTAATCTACTATCTGATCATGTTCGCCCCCCTTGCTAGCGAAATTGGGGGTGCCTTTAAGTGGGGGCTTTCCCGGCTTTGCTACAGCTTTTACTGGTTCTTGTTGATTATTTTAGGAATGACAATTTCCCTACCGGTGAAGTTCGCTGGGCCGCCGATCATGCAAACCATCGTTAGCTCTCACGTGGTGGGGGCGTTGGCCTTTTTAATCACCGCTACTACCCTCATGCGGGCCTGGGAGCTGGCTTGGCCTGGCCTCCTACCTAAATTTGGTTGGGGCTGGAGCTGGCTGACCTTCGCCTTCCTGGTGGCCGTGGACCTGGTCGTGACCGGAGTTAACATAGGTGGGGTTAGCCTAACGACCCTGCGCCAGGGCCTAACTAGTAGCAGTAACTTTTTGGTGGCCCTGTGTGCCGGAATTGGGGAAGAAACCCTTTGCCGCTTTGTTATCTTGGCGGTTCTTTTGGTGGCCTTAAAAAACACCCGCTGGCCCCTTGGTGGCCCCTTGGCCGTTTCGGCGCTACTGTTTGGGTTCGCCCACCTCTTGAACGCGGCTGGTCAACCCTTAGCAGATACCGTCCTGCAGATCACGGGGACCGTGGGATTTGGCCTTTTTTACCTGGTGGTCTTTTTGTACACCGGACAGCTTTGGTTGACGATTTTGATGCACTTTTTATTTGATTGGCTAGCCTTTGCGGCTGATGGAACTGGGGGGGGTACCCCCTTAACTGGAACGCCAACCACCTCTAGCTGGGTGTTGACGTTAGTGGAACTGGTCTTCTTCATCCTTCTAACGGTGTGGATGATGCACGGTAAGCGGCGGACGGTGCTAGAACGGCACGCCCAACGCTTGATGGGGAGTGACCAAAGCTTTGGCTACCGCCTTGATTTTCGCTTCTAATTAAAAACCTCCACCCTGACTAAGTTGATGGTCGGGGTGGAGGTTTGTTTATATGGCGGGGTGGGTCATTTTAACGTGTGGGGTTTGGGCGAGAATAAACGGCGCCCCTTCGCTTTGGAAGCCCCACTGGTGGTAGAAACGTTCTACCTGTTCTTGGGTGTGGATATGGATGGGATTTCCCGGGAAATATTTCCGGATGCAGTCCATTACGCCATCCATTAATTCCCGGCCCAGTCCTTGGCCGCGATGGCTGGCCGCGGTGACGACCCGCCCAAAGGAAACGCCGCCGTCCGCAGGGTACACCCGGGCGTATGCGACGATTGCGTCTCCGTCCTTGATGAAAATATGGCGAGCGATGAGGTCGACGTCGTCGGGGTCTTGGACGACCCGGGACTGGGCCACGATGAAGACGGCCGCCCGGAGCCGGTAAATTTGAAAGAGTTCAGTGGTGGTTAATTGCGAAAATGTCTTATCAAACAGCATCGAAGGTCCCCCTAAAAAGATGATTGACTAAGTATAGCACGGATCAGGGCTGCGACAACGGGATGAATTTCTAGGGTTATAAAATAAAATTAGGAAAGGCTAAAAAATCTGATTTACAATCGGTGCTAATAGTGCAATACTAATTTATGAACACAATTAGGGGGACAATCCGGGTTGCCGGCCCCCGAAAGAGAGGAGAAATTTCATGTTTGAAATTAAGCCAAAAACGTTCCATAAGATTCTCGTCGGGGTCGATGACGCACCCGATGCCCGGGCAGCTTTTGCCTACGCCGTGGGGAAGGCCAAGCGTGACGGTAGTGAATTAGGGATTGTATCCATTCACGAAACCAACACGGTTAACGTCTTCCAAGCCCTCGACAAGGATTACGTTCACACTAGCCGCCAGGACCTCGAAAAACGGATCGATGAATACGTTCAGGCCGCCATTGATTACGGGATTGACCCCAAAAAGATCACGGCGATCGTAGACGAGGGGGACCGTCCCGCTGAACGGATTTGTAACCACGTCATTCCAGAGTTCCAACCGGACTTGCTGATTGTAGGCTCGATTAGTAAGCCGGGAAATCGCAAGGTGGTGGGCTCCCAAGCCTCTTACATGACTAAGCACGCCGGAACCTCAGTCTTTGTGATTCGCACGGAAGAGATCCGGGATTATCAATAGCATCCCGCCCGAGACGGACAACGCCAATTAAGGTGTGTCCGTTTTTTAGAACTCTTCTAAATTTTAAGCTATAAATTTGATAAACCACTTGCTTTTATATTCAGTTATATTATAATGGTTCTAAAGTAAAAGAAGAAGGGGTGGCGTAATGGCGAAGAAAAAAACATCGTTAGCGCGGCGGATTAACATTTTGCGGGCTAGCGTGATGGGCGCCAACGATGGCATTATTTCGGTGGCGGGGATCGTCATTGGGGTGGCAGCGGCCACTAGCAATAGTTATGCAATTTTAATTGCCGGTTTATCGGGGGCCCTGGCCGGGATGATCTCAATGGCAATGGGGGAATACGTTTCGGTTTCTACCCAAAAGGACTCGCAACGAATGGCCCTGATTGAAGAAAAGGAACGCCTAGACGAAGACTACCAAAGCGAGTATGACTTCGTGAAGCAAAAGTACCTGGATCAGGGGATTGACCCCGCGCTAGCCACCCAGGCGACCAACGAGTTGATGGCTAAAGATGCGTTAGGGACGGTTGTCCTGGAACGCCATGGCTTTAACCCCCATGAATTCACCAGCCCTTATGCGGCGGCGATCGCTTCTATGATCTCGTTTCCGCTTGGTTCGATCCTGCCAATGGTGGCGGTGATGATTACTCCGGCGGCCACCCGGATTTGGGCCACCGTGGTCGCCGTTTTGATCGCCCTATGCATCACCGGGTACGCGGCAGCGGTGTTGGGGGACGCTGAACGCGGAAAGTCGGTGGTTCGTAACGTAGTGGCCGGCCTGTTAACGATGGCGGTAACCTTCGTCATTGGGCAGCTCTTTGCCCGTTAAGCTAAAGGGGGATTAAAATGCAAAAAGTTAAGGTTAAAAACCTCCATAAGCAAACGATGGAAGAGCACCTGAATACCTTGCGGGCCGGTGTCTTAGGCTCTAACGACGGAATTTTGACCGTAGTCGGGGTCTTGGTATCCGTGGCTGCGGCCACCACCGATCAATTCACGATCTTAATTGCGGGATTATCGGACCTTTTGGCCTGTGCCTTTTCAATGGCCTCCGGTGAGTACGCCTCCGTCTCCACCCAAAAGGATACCGAACGGGCCGCCGTTGCCAAAGAAGAAGGCCTGTTGAAAACGGACTGGGACGGGGAAGTGAGCGCCGTGCGGGCCTACTACCAAGAAAAGGGGCTCAGTGAAAAAACGGCCCAGTCAATCGCTGAGGATTTGATGGCCAAGGCGCCCTTGAAAACAATTGTGCGAGTTAAATATGATATTGAACTTGGCCACTACCTCAACCCGTGGGACGCCGCCTTTGCCTCGCTATTTGCGGCTGCTCTAGGGGGGATCTTACCTCTAATGGCGATGATTTTGGCCCCGGCGGGCTTGAAGTGGTACGCGACAATCTTAGCAGTGATCTTATCGTCTGCTTTGACCGGTTACATTTTCTCGAAGTTGGGGGATGGGTTGGTTAAGGTCGCCGTAATTAGAAACATCGTGATTGGTTTAATCACGATCACCATTCACTACGGCGTTGGACGGTTATTTTAAAGAGAGTGGCAATTAGCTGCAGGTCGGATGACTAGGCCCATAGTTGTTGGCCACGCTTTCTCTCTAACATTCTGATATACAGTAAGAGGCAGGGAGAAATCCGTTTTTCTCCCTGCCTCACTTTTATAATTTTAAACGTTATACGAAGCGCATATTATTTGCAAATGCTTTGACGGTCCGGTGGGGTGTCGAAGAGCTCCTCGTCTTGACCCCGTAAGCACTCGGCTTGAATGGTGACGTGGCAAATGCCGTACTTGGTTTCGAGGATTTGTTCGGCCTGGTGGTAGACTTCTTCAACCTGGCTCAAGAGCATGTCTTGGCAATTCAAGTGGGCAGAAAAGATGATCCGGTGTTCATCGATCGACCAGGCGTGGACGTGGTGGACGTTGACGACCCCGTCAATTCCGAGCAGGTCCTGTTTGATTTGGTCGTAGTCGAGGCGGGGGGCCGATTGCATTAGAATGCTCAAAGTCTGGTGAATGATGGGGATGGCTTCATAGCCAATGTAAAGGGCAACGGCGATCGTTAAAACCGGGTCCAACCAGGGGAGGTTGACGAAGGTTAGAACTAGCCCGCCGAGGATCACGGCGACCGAAGATAGGGCATCAGATAAGACGTGTAAGTAGGTAGCTCTGACGTTTAGGCTGTGGTGACTCCCTCCTTGTAAGAGGCCGGCCGAGATCAGGTTGGCCAGTAAACCGACAATGGCAACGGTGAGCATGATTGGTCCGTTAACGTGTTCGGGATGGTGGAGGTGTTTAATGGCCTCAATGATTAAAAAGACGGACACCACGATTAAAAAGAGGGCGTTTAGCATGGCGGCTAGAATTTCCGCCCGCCGGTAACCATAGGTGCGCCGGTGGTTTTCCGGTCGTCCGGCAATTGATTGGGCAAAGTAGCCCAGCACAATTGAAAGTGAGTCACCAAGGTTATGAAAGGCGTCGGAAAGTAGGGCGAGGCTCCCGGATAAGAGCCCCCCGATGATTTCAACAATGGTAATGGCGACGTTTAAGATGGTGACGGCTAGAAAACGGCCGCCACTCACCCGGTTGTTATGCATTGGTCTCCCCCCTTGGTACAGGAAAAAATTAATTCTTTAAAAACAAAAGTTTAGGTTATCCAAATCGTTAAATTAATGATATGCTATAATCATTCTGGATTCAACCGGGACAAAGTGATCCGAACAAAAAGAAAGAAGGTTTGAGGCGATACAATGACGCCAATGAAAGAAGATTATTTGAAAATTATCTTTGAGCTAGGAGGGGGCCGCAAAAAGGTTTCCAATAAGGAAATTTCCCTGGGGCTAGGAATCGCCGCCGGGTCCGTGACCGAAATGATCACCAAGTTGGCCGATGAAGGACTCGTAGAGCATGAACCTTACGCTGGCATCGCTCTAACCGAAAAAGGGGGACGCTACGCAGCGGAATTGGTTCGTAAGCACCGCCTGTGGGAAACCTTCTTAGTTGATAAGCTTCACTATAACATGACTGACGTCCACCCCGAGGCCGAGATCTTGGAGCACAAGACCAGCGACCACTTGGCAACCGCCTTGGATGATTTCTTGGGGCACCCGGCCTACTGCCCGCATGGGGGCGTGATCCCTAGTGCCAACGGCCGCTTCACCAATATTAGCCACCGCTTACTGGCGGAGGGGGAAGATGGCGAAGAGGTAATCATTGAGCGCTTCTTGGATAATCACGACCTTTTGACCTACCTTAGTGAGATTGGCTTACGGTTGCGCGATCACATTAAGATTGTTAAGCACGAACCCTTTGAGGGGCCGGTCGTGGTTGAGCGACTAACGGATGGTCAAACGCTCAACATCTCTTACAAGGCGGCGCACAACGTATTTATTGCGCCGAAAGATAAATAAGTAGCTTTATAGTGGGGCGCATGCTATACTTATAAATGTAGTTTGACTCGGGTACGAAGTGGTAAATTGTTTCATTGAAGGAATCTCCCAGTTTGCTCAGGTAGAATTACCAAGTTTGATACATTTGTTTTAACAGGAGGATTCATCCATGGAACAAGGAACTATTAAGTGGTTTAATGACGAAAAGGGTTACGGGTTTATTTCCCGCGAAGCTGGTGACGACGTGTTCGTTCACTTCTCCGCCATCCAAGGCGACGGCTTCAAGACTTTAGAAGAAGGTCAATCGGTAACGTTCGACGTTGAAAACGGCGACCGTGGGCTCCAAGCAGCCAACGTTTCTAAGTCGTAATCATTTTTAAAAAGCGGGTGGTGACTTATGTCGCCGCCCGTTTTTTGTTTGCTTGGAAAGCCGGGGAATCCCTCGTTGGCTTGATTGATGATAAGTTTTTGTCCGAAAAGGCTTGTCAATCATGACGGCGCCCTTGCATAATGTTGCTATCGAATAAGGGGGTGGCTAGCCATGACACAAGAAGAAACCGACCTGGCAATCAGTACCTGCCTACTGGCGGGGCAGATCCTAATTGAAAACGGGTCAAACATGGAGCGGGTTAATGACACGATGTACCGAATCGCGGCCAACGCCGGTCTGCAGTCGTTTCAAGCCTTTACTACGGTGACCGGGGTCGTTGCCTCATCGAATCACCGCTCCAACGCCCAGGTAGTTGACGTCCGGATCCGCCGCAACGACTTAACTAGGATTGCCCAGGTCAACGCCATTTCGCGGGATTTTGCCGACCGTAAGATTGACTTGCGGGCGGCCTACCAGCGCCTAAGCCTCGTCGATCAAATTTCCACTAAGCAGCCGGCCTTGTTACAGTGCTTAGCAGCAGCGGTGATGAGTTGTGTCTTGATGGTTGTCTTTACGGGCGATACCAAGGATACGCTGGTGGCCTTTTTGGTCGGCGGCTTTTCCTACTGGGTCTACCTGTGGTTGGTTAGTACCTTCAAGGTTCGTTACCTGGGGGAATTTTGCACGGCCTTAGTGATTGGGGCCCTAGCCAGCACGGCGGTCCACCTTGGCTTTGCCCACCGGGTGGACGACATCATCATTGGTGCCATCATGTCTCTGGTACCCGGGGTGCCAATTACCAATGCGGCGCGCGATATTGTGTCTGGTAACGTAATTTCTGGGATCGCCCGGGCACTGGAAGCCGTTCTGACGGCGGCTTCCATTGGGTGTGCAATTGTCCTTGTCTTGCGGTACTTATAGGGGGTGGCCATGATTGAACGACTCTTGCTCCACTTTGTTTTTGCCTTTGTGGCTACGATTTGCTTTGCCATTTTACTTAACGTCCCCCGGCGCGCTTACTTAGCTGGGGGCGTAATCGGGGGGGCGACCTGGGTGATTTACGTGGTAATGTACTTTCACCTGCACGTTGGCTTAGCCCTTTCAAACTTGAGCGCCGCGATTTTAATCGGGATTCTCGCGATGATGGCGGCCAAGGTTCAGCACCAGCCAATGATTTTGTATAACGTTCCGGCCCTGGTCCCCTTTGTGCCCGGTGGCCAGGCGTACAAGGTGGTGCGTTACTTTGTTTTGGGCGATTACGGGCTGTCCTTATCCTACCTTTATCAGGTGGTCGTGATTGCCGGGGCGATTACCCTGGGCTTTGGGCTCGGTGACCTAATCAACACCGCTTTGTACGGTCGCCACCGCAAAGAGGCCCGGCCCTTTAGCCAACTCAAGGGCTGGAAAAAACGTGATTGAGATTCGACAACGTGGTATACTCAGCACATACTTTGCAAATGGAGATTTATTAAAATGCTAATTGAACGAGATCGCAAGCGTCCCATGCGCTTGATCGTGACAACCGTCATTTTTTTGGTGGTGGCTGCGATGATTTACAAGAATTCGATGCTGATCACAACGGTAGACACGGTCTGCCAGGCCCTCTTTACCTCTAGCAAGACGACCGGTTTTGTCCACACCCTAATGGTGTTGACCGCCTTTTTGGCTAGCCCGAAAATGGATATCCTCTGGGGCTTAATTATTGCCTTTTTCCTCTGGGGCTTTAAGGGGAAAATTCCCGCGATCTGGGCCCTCTTGACCCTATTTGGGGGTGACGTTTTAGGGACCATCGTCAAACACGTTATTAAGCGGGACCGCCCGGCCCAACACCCGGTGTCTGACACCGGCTACTCCTTCCCGAGTGGTCACGTTTTGGGCTTCTTCTTGATTGCGGCGATCATTAGCCTGGTCGTGGTACCGTTGATTCGGAGTGGGGCCACCCGGGTAATTATTCAACTGGTGTTGATCTTTGCGGTGGTCCTCGTGGCAATCTCACGGGTATACTTGCAGTCCCACTACCCATCTGACACCTTTGGCGCCATGCTGTTGGCTTACGCCTGGCTACAATTTTCCGAAGGGGTGTACGTTCGGTACGCCCCACGGCTGCGGCGGTGGAAGATGACCCATAACTCTTGGTATTAAACATGCGAAAAAACAACAAGAGGCTGTGAGAAAAGCGCATTTCTCACAGCCTCTTACTGTATTCACGAATGTTAGATAGAAAATGCGGGGAATAACCACAGGCCTAGTGACTAAGCAGGCCGCAGAATGGTGTGTGCCGCATCAAACGTTCGGCCGATTTTACGTACGACCCACAGCGGATGTTATTTCTCACCCACCCCTTGTTTAATTTTCCGCCGTTATAGGGAGAGTGTTTGGGTGAGCCACTCATCGGCAAGGGTGACCCAGTGGTGAACGTGGGGTTTGTGAGGTTCTACCGTGGGTCCAACCAGATCGGTTGCCACGTCCATGGCGTGGGGACCGCCGTCAAAGAGGTGGATTTCCTGGGAAATGTTTTCCCGTTGCAGGGCTTGGACGTAATTAAGGGAGTTTTGCACCGTAATCAAGGGGTCGGTAACCGTAGCCCAAGTGAAGGTGGGGCGGTTTGCTTGGTTGACGTGGTGACTAGCGTTATATTTGGCCGGATCGTCGGTCCACTTGGTAAGGGTGGCTTCGTCTGGAAAGCCCAGGTCGAGGTCAATAACCGGGTAGCCGAGGACGGCGGCGTCGAAGTGACGCTCGGCCTCTGTTAAACCACTCTCTTCCCCTAACCAGGTTGATTGCCAGTAGTCGTTGTAGAGTGCCACTACTTGACCCCCGGCGGAAAAACCCATTACGGCAACCTTGCCGTTCAGGTGCCAAGAATCTTCGTGATGGTGAACCAAGCTCACAGCCTGGGCCAAATCAAGGAGCGGGGCGGGGTAGAGGGGCGTGGCCTCGCCGACAAAGCTGTAGCGCAGGATGAAGACCTGGTAGCCTAAGGCAGCAAAGGTCAGGGCCGTTTTTTCCGATTCTTCTTCTGGGATGTGGGTCATTGACCCGCCCGGGACAAAGATCAGGGCCGGGAATGCTTGAACGGGGGCCTTGGGGGTGGGGGTCTGCAGGTAAGCGGTCAGGCTCGCTTGGGTTGTTTGCTTGCCGTTGGTCAGTGAAAGTGTTTTAATTTCCATAACAAACTTCCTTTCTGTAATCATAAATCTATGGGGTAATTATAGTGCAAGCAGATCCACAAAAACAGTTAGACATCCGCTTGGTGACCGAAGCGGACATGGGCTTTGTTAACCAATGTTTTTCCGACCCCCAGCTAGTCAAAGAGGTGGGTCTTACCCTAAGTGATAATCCAAGTGCCCGCCAATGGGCCTTTGCCATGTGGCGCCAGTCGGGTGACTTCTGGGTAATTACCCTAGGTGATAGTCGGGTTGGCTTAGCGACTAGTTTCGTGATTGAAAAAGGGGTTCGTGAAGTGGGCTACTTGATCTTGAGACCCTGGCAGGGCCAAGGGCTGATGACTAGGGCGCTGCAAATATTAATTTCTAACTTACGGGCCGGGGGGCAAACGAAACGGGTTGAGGCGCAAACTCGGGGCGATAATTACGCTTCGGCAACGGTCTTGGCTAGAAATGGATTTATAAGGACGGCTGAAAATGAGGCGGTCGTTAACTGGTGCTTAGAACTTTCTTAGAAAAGGGGTTGCCATCCCCCAATCCCCGTTATAAAATACTTATGTTTATCACACAAGAAGAGGTCGCACGACTCATCAGTATGGCGGGTTAGGCAAGCAAATGCCCCAGCCCGTTTGAAAGGGTGTCGTGCCGAAACATCGGTAATTTTGCTGTTACCTTTGTTGGGACGTGGCTTAAGAGGCCACGGACTGTCGCAGTTTGCGGAGTGCTTCCAGATACTAATTCAAATCATGAGTTGGGTCTTCTAGCACTTGCTAGGGGGCCCTTTAATTTTGCCCCACCTCTTTAGCCATATAGGAGGAAAAATCATGGATGAGCAACAATCATCTGGCACACAAGGCGGCCACATTGAACGGACGCTAAAGACGCGCCACTTAACAATGATCGCGCTCGGGGGATCAATTGGGACCGGGCTTTTCATCGCATCCGGGTCGGCAATTACCACGGCCGGACCAGGGGGCGCCCTGATTGCCTACGCGGTCATGGGGGTAATGGTCTACTTCTTGATGACCAGTTTGGCTGAAATGGCGACTTACATCCCGCTGACCGGGTCCTTTGCCGCCTACGCAAGTAAGTTCGTCTCGCCGGCAACCGGGTTTGCCCTCGGGTGGAACTACTGGTTTAACGCCGCTATCACGGTGCCGGTGGAAATCACCACGGTCGGGTTAGTGATGAACTTCTGGCTTCCCCACGTACCGGCCTGGGTCTTTTCCGGGGTCGCCTTTATCTTGATCTTCATTATTAATTACCTGTCGGTTCGTTCTTACGGGGAAACGGAATTCTGGTTAGCCTTGATCAAGGTGGTCACCGTTATCATCTTTATCATCGTGGGGGTCTTAGTGATCCTCGGGATCATGGGCGGCCAAGGACCAACCGATTTGACTAACTTTACCTACAAGAAGGCGCCGTTTGTTAACGGGGTACCCGGCATCATCACCGTCTTCTTGGTGGCTGGATTCTCCTTTCAGGGGACCGAAATGATCGGGATCACCGCCGGGGAATCGGAAAACCCGGAAAAGGCGGTTCCAGAAGCGATCAAGTCCACCTTCTGGCGGATCCTCTTGTTCTACATTTTGACGATCTTCGTGATTGCTTGCATCTTACCGTACACCGATCCGCACCTGCTGTCGTCTGACGTGCAAGACATCGTGACCTCACCGTTTACCCTGATCTTTAAGCGGGCCGGTTTAGCCGCCGCTGCGTCGGTTATGAACGCCGTCATCCTGGTGGCCGTCCTTTCTTCGGCCAACTCCTGGATGTACGCATCAACGCGGATGCTGTACTCCCAGGCCCGGGAAGGTTACGCTTGGAAGATGTTTGGTTACGTTAACAAGCACGGGATTCCGATTTACGGTCTGTTAGGGACGACGGTGGTCGGCATCCTGGTGTGGGCAACCCAATTCATTGGCCCTAACGCCTACAACTACTTAATCAGTGCTTCCGGGCTCTGTGGGTTTATCGCCTGGTTGGGGATCGCTATTTCACACTACTGCTTCCGGAAGGCCTTCTTGGCCCAGGGACACCAACTGTCCGAACTCAAGTATCACGCTAAGTGGTTCCCGTTTGGTCCTATTTTCGCCTTCGTATTATGTATCGTCGTAATCGTGGCCCAGAACCTGAGTGCCTTTGCCAAGTTGGATTGGTCCAACATTGCCATCACTTACATGGCGGTGCCGATCTACATTGTTTTGTACCTGTACTACAAGCTTCGTTACGGCTCTAAGATGATTAAGCCGACTGACGCCGATCTTTCCCGGTCGACCAAGGGGGAAAGCTACGAGCCAACCGAAGATAAGTAAGTTAAGACCGAAAACCAAGGGGCGTTGTATTTTCAACCACCCTTGGTTTTTTCTTTTCAAAAATGACCGCGGGGGTGTTAGAATAGTCCTTGTGTCTTTTGAAACGGAACGAATAAGTGAGGTTTAACGGATGATTGTATTAGCCGGAACGATTGGGGCGGGGAAGACGAGCCTGACGCAGATGCTCGCCGACCACCTGGGAAGTAAGCCGTTTTTTGAATCGGTCGATGACAACCCGATCTTGCCCCTCTTTTACAAAGACCCGCAAAAGTACGGGTTCTTGTTGCAGATTTACTTTTTAAACAGGCGCCTAGACGAAATCAAGGATTCCTTTGATAACGATTTGAACGTGTTGGACCGGTCAATCTTTGAAGACGCCCTGATGTTTAAGATGAACGCTGACTTGGGACGGGCTACCCACACGGAAGCTGATATCTACACCTCCTTGTTGGGGAACATGATGGAAGAGTTACCAGATCAGGCCCACCAAAAGGCGCCCAACCTTTTGATCCACATCCGGGTCTCCTTTGAAACGATGCTCAACCGGATCAAGCAACGCGGGCGGTCCTTTGAACAAATCGAAAACGACCCGAGCCTCTACCAGTACTACAAGACGCTCAACCAGCGTTACCAATCCTGGTACGAGGCATACGATAAGAGCCCGAAGATGATGATCGATGGCGACCAGTACGACTTTGTGGCGGATCCGCAGGCGGCCAAGGTCGTCTTGGAACAAATCGATTCAAAACTTTCTGCATTAAATTTAAAGTAATGATTGACAGTTTGACTGACATCGCCTATACTATAGAAGTTGTCAGTTAACATGGAGGATTAGCTCAGTTGGGAGAGCGTCTGCCTTACAAGCAGAGGGTCACAGGTTCGAGCCCTGTATCCTCCATTTTATTAGGGCGTCCGAGGGGATCGTCCTTTTATTTTCGACGTTTGTCATGCGGATATGGCGGAACTGGCAGACGCGCAAGATTTAGGTTCTTGTGTCTTTATGACGTGGAGGTTCGAGTCCTCTTATCCGCATTGACCAACCAACTTAATTATTTTAAAAAAGTAATTGACAAAGTTGGTCTAGAAGAGTAACATATATAAACGTTGAAAGGCAAGTAATTGCCAATCACCCCGAAAATTGCGGAAGTAGTTCAGTGGTAGAACATCACCTTGCCATGGTGGGGGTCGCGGGTTCGAATCCCGTCTTCCGCTTTTTCTTACGCACCCATAGCGCAATTGGATAGAGTGTCTGACTACGAATCAGAAGGTTGAAGGTTCGACTCCTTCTGGGTGCATACCTCGGGAATTAGCTCAGCTTGGTAGAGCGCTTCGTTCGGGACGAAGAGGTCGCAGGTTCGAATCCTGTATTCCCGATCGTTATTCCCAAAAGGCGCCGTTGAGGTTATCCTCAGCGGCGTCTTTTTGTGTTGAAATTAGTGGTTAACCCAAAACGTCATGATTATAATAGTGGTGACGCTTACAGTAATTGAAAACGAAAGGATGGTGCCATTATGACGGGACGTTTAACGGGTAAGGTCGCTATTGTAACCGGGGCTGGTTCCGGAATGGGGAAGGCGATCAGCCAACTCTTTGCTAAGGAAGGGGCCAAGGTGTTCTTAGCAGACATCAACGCCCAAGGGATCGAAGAAGTTAAGCAAGCGATTGAACAGGCGGGTGACTAAGCCGCTGCTAAGGTGACCAACGTTGTGAAGCAAGAAGACGTTGACGGGGTGATTGACTTTGCCACCCAGACCTTTGGCCAATTGGACATCTTGGTCAACAACGCGGGGATCATGGATAATTTCACCCCAGTCGGGAACCTAACCGACGCAGAATATGAGCGGGTAATGGCCATTAACTTGACTGGCCCTGTTAAGCTATGTCGGGCGGCCATTCAGGTGATGGAAAACAAGAAACCGGCGGGGTCATCATTAATAACGCCTCAGTCGGTGGCCTCTTCGGGACCCGGGGTGGGGCGGCTTACACCATGGCTAAACACGCTTTGGTGGGGTTGACTAAAAACATCGCCGGGACGTACGGACGCTTTGGTAAGGTGCGGGCCAACGCCATTGCGCCAGGTGGGGTGGCTACCAACATCCAAACCACGATTACAGCACCGGACCCACTGGGGATGCAAGCCCTGCAGGCCACTGGTGAGCCCCCAATTGGTCAACCGGGACAAATTGCCAACTTAGCCCTCTTCTTGGCCTCAGACGAAGCAAGTTTTATCAACGGCGACATCGTCAAGGCCGATGGGGGTTGGACGGTTAACTAACTGCATCAAAAAAGACCGGCTGGTAATCACAGCCGGTCTTTTTGATGCAGTTAACGGATTAGTGGGCTAACAGGGCGAAGTAGGCAATCACGATCACCCCGAGGATGATCCGGTACCACCCAAAGGCCTTGAAGTCCTTGGTCTTGATGTAATTTAACAAGAAACGGATCGAGGCGTAGGCTACCACGAAGGAAACGATCACCCCAACGGCCAAGATGAGGCCTTGGTTGCCGGCCAGGGTCCCGCCGTGGGCGAAGAACTTGTACAACTTCAACAGGGAGGCCCCGAACATGGTCGGGATCGCCAAGAAGAAGGAGAATTCGGCGGCCACGTAGCGTGAAGTCCCAATGAGGATCGCCCCTAGGATCGTAGCTCCCGACCGCGACGTTCCGGGGATCAAGGAGAGGATCTGGAAGCACCCGATCAGAATGGCCACCTTGTAAGGTAGGGTGTTGAGGCTGTCAAAGCGGGGCCGTAGGTTTTGGTTGTGGTTTTCGATTACGATGAACAAGACCCCGTAAACAATCAGGGCGATCGAAACCACCAGCCAGTTCATGAGGTGGGCGTCCATCCAGTCGTTGAGCGGTAAGCCGATGATCACCGAAGGAATCACGGCGATGATCACCTTTTTCCACAGGGTCCAGGTTTGGGACCGTTCCAAGCGGGACTTTTTCGGTGACCAGGGGTTGAGTTTGTGGAAGTACAAGACCACCACCGCCATGATGGCCCCAAGTTGGATCACGACGTTGAACATGTCGATAAACTTCTTGGGTTCGTTGAGCTTAATAAACTCATCGACAAGGACCAGGTGACCGGTCGAACTGATCGGTAAAAATTCGGTGATCCCTTCAACGATTCCTAAGATCAGGGCTTTCAGTATTTCAAGCACAGCATATCCTCCTTGCGCCCCGACTACTTTAAAGGGGCGCCGCAAATTTATTCAGCTACCATTATAGCAAGGGGAAGAGGAGCTATGGTCAGTCTTTGGTAAAGTTCTTGTAAATTTTGGTCCCCGGTAATTCAAACTGCCCCTTTTCTTTTGGGCGGAAGTGTGGTTGACTTAGGGTAACGTAAATATCAGAATCTGTCTGGGGTGCTATTGATTTAGCTGAGAAATACCCATTGAACCTGATCTAGTTAATACTAGCGGAGGAAGACAGTTGAATCAACGGGATTTCCCCGCCATTCCAGCTCTTCTGCCCCCGGACAGAAGGGCTTTTTTTGGAGGGAAAACCATGAAGCATCTCACACTCAAAGACATTATCTTCATCATGTTGATCGCCCTAATATTTGGGGCGCTCTTTGTCGGAACAGACGTCATTTACGCCCCGCTTTACCTCGTGATCGGTCCCTTTGCCAACGAGGTCTTATTTGGCCTTTGGATCATGGCCGGACCACTAGCAATTGCCATTCTCCGGCTCCCGGGGACGGCCGTGATTGGGAGGTGTTAGCCGCCGTGGCCGGGAGTGAACTGGGCTTTTTAACCCTGCACTACAAGAATTGGGGCTGGCCGGCGCTGATTTCATCGGCCTTTTGGGTCACGGTGGTGTCCTTTGCCTACGAAATCTTTAAGCAGGGTTACATTCACTTAGCTCTACCGATGATTCTCGCCCTGTTTTGCACCTGGCTCGTTTCCGACCTTTTGTTTGGGGCCGTCTTAGTCCACTACGTTGTCCGCCTCTTGGTCAGGGCGCACGCCATTCAACCAGCCTAACTAAAGGGGGAGCAACTAATGGAGCCAAAGCAAACGCAGATTAAAAAGTTGGTGTTGACCGCCCTGTTTGTCGCCATTGCTACCTACGGGGGGAGTCTCTTTTCCTTGGGTGACGATTGGTGATAACGTGGTGGTGGCCGCGGGTGCGGTGGTGACTAAAGACGTCCCCGCTAACACAATTGTGGCCGGGGTGCCGGCCCGGGTGATCAAAGAGCTTCCAGAATAGTGGTATCATAGATCCAAAAAGGAGTGCCTAAAATGGACCTAACTGCTAAGTACCAAGCAATTAATCAACGGGGCACGGAACTATTGCTGGCGGGGGGCGACATTGATCCCTGGTTAAGTGACCGGGCAGCCGATCGCCGGCGGGGGTTAAGCCTAATCTTTACCCTGCCGGCTCACGTTAGCCGTAACATTAGTTTCGCCCTGGGGAAGTTGCGTGAGGTTGAGCCCGGGCAATACTACTATCCTGCTCAAGACATGCACGTAACCGTGATTGATTTGATCCGGGCGACGCCAGACTTTGCCCTGACTCCAGAAGAAGAGGCTGCCTACGTTTCCGCCGTCAAGTTAGCGGTGGAAGGGGGGCACCCCTTTGAAGTGGCCTTCCGGGGGCTGGTTGCGAGCGGCAGCGCGGTCATGGCGGCTGGCTTTTACCAACCGGGGCTAGCGGACTTGCGCCAAGCGGTCCGCCACCACTTAGGGGTGCACAAGCTTCAATTAAAGGAGCGCTACCAGCAGACGACTGCTCACGTGACCGTCGCCCGCCAACAAGCGCCCCTGATTGATCCGCACCAGGACCTCGCTACCTTGGCAACTTTAGCGAACCTCAACTTTGGGACGCTGGTGGTCGACCAGGTGGAACTAGTGGTTCACGATTGGTACAACAGCCGAAAACGGGTGTTGGCAAAACTAAGCCTATAAAAAAACCGGCCAGTTCGCAAAATCGCGAACTGGTCGGTTTTTAATTTGCCAGCTACTTGCTTTAATCAACCGTCACTTCGGGGTGATCCTTAGTTAAAATGAACTGTTCGCTGGGGGTAACCTTAAAGAAGTCGGCCACCAGTTTACTCAGTTCGGCCATTGCTTCGGTTGCCCGGGCGGCTTGTTCGGCGTTAACGGATTCCATTACCGCTACCCCGTTAGTCGTGGCCTCGGTCAGCATGGTCCGTTCCGCTTCCCGCCAGTTGAGCGAGCGGCAAACGGCTCCGCCGTTGTCGTAGTAGATAACTTCGCCTTCGCGGGCCGGGTCGTCTTCTTCAGCCCCCAACGGGAAGAAGCCTTCGCCACCCTTAGCAAGTCCCAAGTGGAGATCGCCTTCGATTTTATCAAGGTCTTCAATCCCAACCGGAACCCCGTAGCTCAGGGAAACGCTGTTGTAAAGGTCAACCAAAGGGATGGTTGGTTCAAAAACGTGGCCTTGGTTCGCCCGCTTCAACAGGGCTTCGATGGATGCGCGGGCACCCTTACGCTTCTTGAATTGGGAGTACGCATCCCGCCACTGCGCGATGACCGGGTTGTCACGGAACGGGTCGGCGGCAGTGAACTTAGCGGATTCCTTGACTGCTTGGGCTAACAGATCGGCCCGTTGCTGGTGGGTTTCGGGGGTGTCGTGGTTATCAAACCCCTTGATCGTCATGATGTTAATTTGTGCTTCTGGAAATAGCTCCCAAAAGCCCGGATCGATGATTACTTTCTTCATAAAAACAGACCTCCTAAAAAGCTTGAATGCATTTATTTATCCATTGTAGCCGGTCCAACGACATGGTTGCAAGTTTGTATTATTAGACGCTTTGTGAAATAAAGTCTAAAAGCGCTTACATTGATTAAATCCTTTTTGCCTGGGCATTTACATTATTAATTTATTATGAATAAAAACTTAATTTTCAATCCTGTGCTAAATTTCACCTTTAAAAGTCACAGCTTTTTTGATAAAATGAGAGCCGTAAATGAAAAGTTATACGGAATTAGCAAAGGAGATAGACTTTATGAAGGCAGCTGTTATTAATGATCCCGTAGATGGATTTGTTACGGTCAAAGATGTCCAACTTCGCGACCTCAAGCCGGGTGAAGCCCTCGTTGACGTTGAATACTGTGGCCTTTGCCACACTGACTTACACGTCGCAGCCGGCGACTTTGGAGAAAAGCCAGGCACGATTATCGGTCACGAAGGTGTTGGCCGCGTAAGCAAGGTTGCTCCTGGTGTTACCTCCCTGAAGGTGGGCGACCGGGTTTCGATCGCTTGGTTCTTCAAGGGCTGTGGCCACTGTGAATACTGCTTAACTGGTCGGGAAACCTTCTGTCGCGAAGTCATCAACGCCGGTTACACCGCCGATGGGGCCATGGCACAACAATGTATCGTTCCTGCTGATTACGCAGTTAAGGTTCCGGAAGGCCTGGACCCAGTCGAAGCTACTTCGCTGACTTGTGCCGGGGTTACCATGTACAAGGCCCTCAAGGTTGCTGGCATCAAGCCAGGCCAATGGGTATCAATCGTTGGTGCCGGTGGTCTCGGGAACTTGGGGATCCAATTTGCTCACAACGTCTTTGGTGCTCACGTGGTTGCCGTTGACGGGAACGAAGACAAGCTTCAAGCTGCCAAGGAAAACGGTGCTGAAGTCTTGATCAACCGTCATGATGGTGACGTTGACAAGCAAATCCAAGAAAAGGTTGGTGGGGTTCACGCTGCCGTTGTTACGGCCGTTAACGCTTCCGCCTTTGACCAAGCCGTTGACTCCCTGCGCCCAGACGGGAAGTTGGTTGCCGTTGCCTTACCACAAGGTGACATGCAATTAAACATCGCTAAGACGGTGCTAGACGGGATTATCGTGGCTGGTTCCTTGGTTGGGACTCGTCAAGACCTGGCTGAATGCTTCCAATTTGGGGCTGAAGGAAAGGTTAAGCCGATCGTTAAGACGCGGAAGTTGGATGAAATCAACGACATGATCCAAGAATTAAAGGACAATAAGGTCGTTGGTCGGAACGTGGTTGACTTCGTTCACGAATAAGCTTGTTTGCTAACTTAAGTTAAAAAAGGTCGCCCTGCGGGGAGGCCTTTTTTATATCTAAAGAGCTTTGTGGGGGTTTCTCAACCAAAAGAATGGTATAATTAAGGTCAAAATTAGTCAGGGATGAGGTGAACACTCTTGGAAGAAAAAAGTATCTCGGACGTGATTGAGGATTACTTAAAGCAAATCCTCGGTAACTCCGCTCAAATTGAAATTCGGCGCGCAGAAATTGCCAACCACTTCGATGTGGTTCCCTCACAGATTAATTACGTGATTAAAACCCGCTTCACCCCTAAAAATGGCTACCTAGTTCGTAGCAAGCGGGGCGGTGGTGGCTACATCCGCATTGAGCGGGTCAGCCTACTTGATAACGTCGACGTGATTGAGATGATGATGGATGTGGTCGGGGCGGCCATTAATGAACGTGATGCCTTTGCCATCATCCAGACTCTGTACAAGGAGAAGTTGATTAGCCGTCGGGAAGGGGACCTCATGCTAGCGGCCACCGCTAAGTCAACCTTGGCTCCCCATGGAACCCGGGGGGAGGAAAACGGCCTACGGGCTCAGATCCTTATGTCGCTCTTGAATCGGTTACGCTATGAAAGCTAACCAGAAAGCGAGCTTTAAATGGATAACGAAAATCTATACACACCAAGCGCCAATAACGTCTTGCGGATTGCCCAGGAACAGGCGCGCTTTTTTAAACACCAAGCCGTCGGGACGGAACACCTCCTCTTGGCCTTGAGCCTCGAAAAGGTGGGGGTGGCTGCGACGGTTTTGCACCAGTTTAACGTCACTAGTGACGACCTGCGTGAAGAGATTGAACGCTACACCGGGTACGGAACCATGCAAAACACCGCTAGCGATGCGTACCTGCCTAATTCGCCAAAGTTACGCGAAATTTTGGCCCTGGCGGCCCGCTTGGCCCAACAAATGGGGGCAAGACGTGTGGGTACTGAGCACCTATTGTTGGCCCTGTTGTCAGATGAGACCATCCTTTCCTCGCGGATCCTTTTGAACTTGGACGTGGAACCAAAGCAAGCCCGCCGGATGTTGTTACGGCGTTTGGGGGTTTCTCAAGAGGGACGGCGCAACCGCCGGCAAAACCAATCCAATACCCAACCGGAGGAGGGGGAAGGGACTACGCCAACCCTTGATAAGTACGGCCGTGATTTGACAAAGGTGGCCAGGGAAGAAGGGCTTGACCCCGTAATTGGACGGGAAAAAGAAATCAAGCGGGCGATTCAGATCCTCGCCCGGCGGGCCAAGAATAACCCGGTCCTGTTAGGGGAACCGGGGGTCGGAAAGACGGCGATTGTCGAGGGCCTTGCCCAACGGATAGTTAACGGTGAAGTTCCTGATGAACTAGCCGAAAAGCGCTTGGTGGTCCTGGATATGGGGACCTTGGTTGCCGGTACCAAATTCAGGGGTGAATTCGAGGGGCGGATCAAAAACGTCATCGATGAAGTTTACCGGGACGGCAAAATTATCTTATTTATCGACGAAATCCACACCATGATTGGTGCCGGGGGAGCAGAGGGGGCGATTGACGCCTCCAACATTCTCAAACCGGCCCTGGCCCGGGGGGAACTCCAGCTGATTGGGGCGACTACCCTGGACGAGTACCAAAAGTACGTTGAAACCGATGCGGCCTTAGAACGGCGTTTTGCGACGATCATGGTTGAAGAGCCAACTAAGGAGCAGACCCGCCAAATCCTCGAGGGAATTCGGCCCCGCTATGAAAAACACCACCACGCCAAGATTACTGATGAAGCGCTGATGGCGGCGGTTAACTTGTCGAGTCGTTACATTACCAACCGTTTCTTACCGGATAAGGCGATTGACCTGATCGATGAGGCCGGGGCAATGGTCCGCATCGATGGTGAAGAAAAGGGGAACCAAAAGAATGGCTTGACGGTCAAGTTAGAGGAACTCCGGGCACAAAAAGAGGACGCAATTGCCGAGCAAGACTTTGACCGGGCGGCCGACTTACGCCACGAAGAGCTAACGGTTAAGCGACAAATCGAAGAACAGCGGGAACGAGACGCCCAGTTGGTTGCCGATGGCAAGTTCCTGTACACCGTGACGGCTGAAGACATTGCCAAGGTAGTTAACGAATGGACCGGGGTGCCGTTAACCCAACTCCAAAAGAAGGAAAGCGATCGCTTGGTTAACCTGGAGAGGGTGCTTCACAAACGAGTGATCGGCCAAGACGAAGCCGTTTCGGCGATTGCCCGGGCAATTCGCCGGGCCCGCAGCGGCTTAAAGGACCCGAACCGGCCGATTGGTTCCTTCATGTTCTTAGGACCAACCGGGGTTGGGAAGACCGAGCTGGCTAAGGCGTTAGCCGAAGCGATGTTTGGCCAAGAAGACAACATGATCCGGATTGATATGTCCGAGTACATGGAACGCTATTCGACCAGCCGGTTAGTCGGGGCGGCGCCAGGTTACGTCGGCTACGACGAAGGTGGACAGTTGACCGAACAGGTTCGCCAACACCCGTACTCCGTCGTCTTATTAGATGAGGTGGAAAAGGCCCACCCAGATGTCTTTAACCTCCTGTTACAGGTCTTAGATGATGGGGTTTTGACCGATTCCAAGGGACGTAAGGTTGACTTCCGGAACACGATTTTGATCATGACCTCCAACTTGGGGGCGACCCAGTTGGCCGATGAAAAGACGGTCGGCTTCGGGGCGACTGGCGTTCAAAATAATTACCAAGCGATGTCGGCGGCCATCAAGCAACAGATGCGCTTTCACTTCCGGCCGGAGTTCTTGAACCGGATTGATGAGACCGTGATCTTCCACTCGTTGACCAAGGAAAATATTCACCAAGTGGTTAAGCTCTTGAGCGCCCAGTTGGTAAAGCGGGTGGCGGAACAAAAGATCAGCCTGAAACTGACCCCGGCTGCCATTGAGTTAGTAGCGGCGAAGGGGTACAACCCTGAATACGGGGCGCGGCCATTACGGCGGGCCTTACAAACGATGGTGGAAGACCCGCTCTCCTTATCGATGATTGATGGCCAAGTTGCGGCCGGTGATCAAGTGACGATTGGTGCCCAACGGGGGAAATTGAGCTTCAAAGTCAAAACTTCTGACAACGCTTCCCGGAACCTAGTTCTCCAAAATTAACAAGTTGATTATGCAATTAAGCCGCTAGCTGACGGGGGAAGGGCGCCCCCGCCGGGCGGCTTTTATTGCGAAATAAATAAAAGATAAGTTAAACTAATTATTGATAATTAAGCGGAACAATGTACAATTAGTTATTGGTGAACACATAATGATAAGGAACTAAGCAGTTTAAGAAGGGAAAACTAATGAAGCGAGCGGAACAATTAGCTAAAACCCGAAAAGCGATCTTGCGAACGGCCACCAAGTTATTCTTGGAGAATGGCTTCAACGGAACGTCAACCCGGGACATTGCCAAACACATCGGAATTACTCAACCAGCCCTTTATCACCACTTTAGTGATAAAGAGGTCTTGTACTTAGACGTCTTGACGGCCTTATGCGGAAAGGTACGCCAAGACATCAACAAGGTGATGAGAAAAGAAGACATGGACCCAGAGGAGCGACTCTGGGAAATTGCCAAGGTCATCTTGAAGTACCACCCGTTGAGTGTCTACAGCCAATATCAATTTGCCCGCCGGTCGCTTACGGCCAGCTCCCAATTGAAGTTGGACATGATCTTTATGATGGACTACGTGGAACCCCTGTCGGAATACTTCAAGCTGCCAGAGGTCAACTTACGTCCAGACCTGTTGCCAAAAGAAGCGGCAGAACTCTTTATTGCCAGCTTGACGCCACTGTTTGGAACCTTCCAACAGGTCGGTGGTCGGGCCATCAACGAAGAACAACGGCAACGAATCATCTTGAGCTGCATTCTGCACGGCTTTGTTAAGCAAGCATAGCCGTTGACATTCAAACCGAAAGCTTGTATGATACAAGAGTATGTAATTGTGAGTTCAGTGAGCCTCATGATCTCTTGTCCATCAGGCTCTTTATAAAAAACCAAAGGCACCGATCTGGTTGCTTTTGGTTTTCTTTTGCCCAAAAATGGACTTTTGGTTAAATTGTAACCGAAATGTAACATTACGCTCCTGGACCCGTTTATCAAACTAGAGAGGTGAATAGTTTGGCTGGACACTTAGTTAAGTACGGTAAGCACCGTACCCGTCGTTCTTACTCCCGAATCAAGGAAGTCTTGGACCTGCCTAACTTGATCGAGATTCAAACCGATTCTTACAATTGGTTTATGGACAAGGGTTTGCGGGAAATGTTTGACGACATTATGCCGATCGATGATTTCCAGGGGAAGCTATCCTTGGAATTCGTTGACTACCAATTGTTGGAACCAAAGTACACGGTCGCTGAAGCGCGTGAACATGACGCAAACTACTCAGCACCACTGCACGTAACGTTACGCCTGACCAACCACGAAACGGGCGAAATCAAGTCCCAAGACGTCTTCTTTGGTGACTTCCCACTGATGACGGACCAAGGGACCTTCATCATCAACGGGGCCGAACGGGTTATCGTATCCCAATTAGTTCGTTCCCCAGGGGTTTACTACAACGAAGAAGCCGACAAGAATGGGCGCCCAAGCTACGGTGCCAACTTCATCCCGAACCGGGGGGCTTGGCTAGAATACGAAACCGACGCTAAGGGAATTTCCTACGTCCGTATCGACCGGACCCGTAAGCTACCAATTACGGAATTAGTTCGGGCCCTTGGTTTTGGTTCCGATGACGAAATTTGGGACATGTTGGGGAGCGAATCAGAATCCCTGAACGCCACCATTGAAAAGGACCTACACAAGGAACCGGAAGACTCCCGGGTTGAAGAATCCTTAAAGGATATCTACGAACGGCTCCGTCCAGGTGAACCGAAGACGGCCGACTCCGCACGGTCCCTTTTGACGACCCGCTTCTTTGATCCAAAGCGCTACGACATGGCGCCAGTTGGTCGTTACAAGACTAACAAGAAGCTGCAAATGAAGTACCGTTTGTTAGGTCTGACCCTGGCTGAAACCCTGGCCGACCCAGAAACCGGTGAAATTATCGCCAAGGACGGGGACGTCATCACTAAGGAAGTCTTAAAGGAACTCGAACCGGTTCTGGAACAAGACGACTTTAAGATGATCACCTACACGCCATCCGATGAAGCAGTGGTAACCGCGCCGGTTCAACTGCAAAAGATCATGGTTTACTCCAAGAACGACCCTGAACGCAAGGTGCCGGTGGTATCTAACGGTCACATCTCCTTGGACTTAAAGCACATCCAACCAGCCGACATCCTGGCTTCGATCAACTACTTCTTGAACTTACAAGAAGGGATCGGGACTACCGATGACATCGACCACTTGGGTAACCGGCGGATTCGTTCCGTTGGGGAACTGTTGCAAAACCAATTCCGGATCGGGCTCGCCCGGATGGAACGGGTGGTTCGCGAACGGATGTCAATCCAAGACATCAACACTGTAACGCCACAACAACTGATCAACATTCGCCCAGTCGTGGCTTCAATTAAGGAATTCTTTGGTTCCTCCCAACTTTCCCAGTTCATGGACCAGACCAACCCACTGGGTGAATTGACCCACAAGCGGCGTCTGTCCGCCCTGGGACCGGGTGGTTTGACGCGTGACCGGGCCGGTTATGAAGTCCGGGACGTTCACTATACCCACTACGGCCGGATGTGCCCAATCGAAACGCCGGAAGGACCGAACATCGGGTTGATCAACTCGCTGTCCTCTTACGCCCGGGTGAACGCATACGGCTTTATCGAAACGCCGTACCGTCGTGTCTCATGGGCCGACCACAAGGTAACCGACCGGATCGACTACCTGACGGCCGACGAAGAAGATAACTTCATCATCGCCCAGGCCAACACGCCACTGAACGAAGATGGTTCCTTTGTTCACGACGAAATCATGTGCCGTGATAAGGAAGACTACATCGAAACGGCGCCAGAAAACGTCGACTACATGGACGTTTCGCCAAAGCAAGTGGTTTCCGTTGCCTCCGCATGTATTCCGTTCTTGGAAAACGACGACTCCAACCGGGCCTTGATGGGTGCCAACATGCAACGGCAAGCCGTTCCGTTGATTAACCCACACGCTCCGTTGATCGGGACCGGGATTGAATACAAGGCCGCCCACGACTCCGGGGTCGCTTTGATCGCTAAGAACAGTGGGACCGTTGAATACGTTGACGCCCGCGAAGTACGGGTACGCCAAGAAGACGGAACGTTAGACACTTACAAGCTGATGAAGTTCCGCCGCTCTAACGGTGGTAAGAACTACAACCAACGGCCAATTGTTAAGGTTGGCGAATGGGTTGACGCTGATGACGTCTTAGCCGACGGACCATCAATGGAACAAGGGGAATTAGCCCTTGGTCAAAACCCACTGATCGCCTTCATGACTTGGCAAGGTTACAACTTCGAAGATGCCATCGCCATTAACGAACGCCTAGTTAAAGACGACGTTTACACTTCGATCCACATCGAATCTTACGAATCCGAAGCCCGCGAAACTAAGCTCGGACCAGAAGAAATGACGCGCGAAATTCCAAACGTCAGTGAAGACGCCCGCAAGGACCTTGATGAATCCGGGGTGATCCGGGTAGGGGCCGAAGTCCACGATGGTGACATTTTGGTTGGTAAGGTAACGCCAAAGGGGGTTACCGAACTATCCGCCGAAGAACGGCTCTTACACGCCATCTTTGGTGAAAAGTCACGCGAAGTCCGTGATACCTCCCTCAGGGTGCCACACGGCGGTGGCGGGATCATCCAAGACGTGAAGGTCTTTACCCGCGAAAACGGTGACGAATTAGCCCCAGGGGTTAACAAGATGGTCCGTGTTTACATCGCCCAGAAGCGGAAGATCCAAGTCGGGGACAAGATGTCCGGTCGTCACGGGAACAAGGGGACGGTTTCGATCGTCGTTCCAGAAGAAGACATGCCGTACATGCCAGATGGGACCCCAATTGACATTATGCTGTCACCAATGGGTGTGCCGTCCCGTATGAACATCGGTCAGGTGATCGAACTTCACTTGGGGATGGCTGCTCGCGAGCTGGGGATCCACATTGCCACGCCAGTCTTTGATGGTGCCAACGACCAAGACGTTTGGGATGCCGTTAAGGAAGCCGGCTTACCGTCCGATGGGAAGACGATCCTTTACGATGGTCGGACCGGGGAACCATTTGAACAACGGGTTGCCGTTGGGGTCATGCACTACCTGAAGCTGGCCCACATGGTTGACGACAAGATCCACGCCCGTTCGACTGGTCCATACTCACTGGTTACCCAACAACCACTTGGGGGGAAGGCCCAATTCGGGGGACAGCGGTTCGGTGAAATGGAAGTTTGGGCCCTGGAAGCATACGGGGCTGCTTACACCCTGCAAGAAATCTTGACTTACAAGTCTGACGATACGGTCGGCCGGGTAAATACTTACCAAGCCATCATTGACGGGGACCAAATTCCAAAGCCAGGGGTACCGGAATCCTTCCGTGTGCTGGTTAAGGAATTGCAATCCCTTGGGTTAGACATGAAGGTCTTAGATGACAAGCACGAAGAAATCCAGCTTAAGAGCATGGATGAAGACGTTGCTGACGTTCGGAAACTGGCCCGCCGTGGCCACGAAACGCTGGAAGAACAACCAGCGCAAGCGACGAGCGCCCAAGACGAAGCCAAGCAAGATTAGGTTCGCCACTTAGGGATTAAATAAGGAGGATTATCCTTTGATTGACGTCAATAATTTTGAAAGTATGGAGATCGGTCTGGCTTCCCCAATGAAGATCCGGAGTTGGTCTTACGGTGAGGTTACCAAGCCGGAAACGATCAACTACCGAACTTTAAAGCCAGAAAAAGACGGTCTCTTTGATGAACGAATCTTCGGCCCGACCAAGGACTTTGAATGTGCCTGTGGTCGCTACAAGCGGGCGCGTTACAACAAGCGGGTCTGTGAGCGTTGTGGGGTTGAAGTAACCTCTGCCAAGGTCCGCCGGGAACGGATGGGTCACATTGAACTGGCTGCTCCTGCTTCTCACATCTGGTACTTCAAGGGGATTCCGAGCCGGATGGGGCTGGTCTTGGACATGAGCCCACGGGAACTGGAAGAAGTAATCTACTTTGCTTCTTACGTCGTTTTAGACGCCGGGGACACGGGACTGGAAAAGAAGCAATTGCTTTCCGAACCACGTTACCGGGAACTCAAGGAAGAATATGGCAACCGTTTCACCGCTGAGATGGGGGCCGAGGCGATCCAAAAGCTACTGGCCGACGTAGACCTGGCCAAGGAAGCAACCGAATTAAAGGCGGTCTTAAAGGAAGCAACTGGGCAAAAGCGGACCCGCGCGGTTCGGCGCCTGGATATCTTGGAAGCCTTTCTCAAGTCCGGGAACAAGCCTGAATGGATGGTGATGGACGTAATTCCGGTTATGCCACCTGACTTACGGCCGATGGTTCAACTGGAAGGTGGCCGCTTTGCCACTTCCGACTTGAACGACTTGTACCGGCGGGTCATTAACCGGAACAACCGGTTGAAGCGCCTGTTAGAATTAAACGCTCCGGGCATCATCGTTCAAAACGAAAAGCGGATGCTCCAAGAAGCCGTTGACGCCCTGATTGATAACGGTCGCCGTGGCCGTCCGGTTGCCGGTCCTGGTAACCGTCCGCTCAAGTCCTTGTCCCACTTACTTAAGGGGAAGCAAGGACGGTTCCGTCAAAACCTGCTCGGGAAGCGGGTCGACTACTCTGGTCGTTCCGTTATCGATGTTGGTCCATCCATGAAGATGAACCAAATGGGGTTGCCGGTTCCAATGGCGATGGAACTCTTCAAGCCATTTATCATTCACGAACTGACCAAGCGGAACCTGGCTACCAACGTTAAGGCAGCCAAGCGGATGATCGACAAGCGTGACGAAAAGGTCTTCGATGTCTTAGAAGACGTGATCAAGGAACACCCTGTTCTCTTGAACCGCGCCCCTACCCTGCACCGGTTAGGGATCCAAGCCTTCGAACCAATCCTGGTTTCCGGGAAGGCCATGCGTTTGCACCCACTGGTTTGTGCCGCTTACAACGCCGACTTCGACGGGGACCAGATGGCCATCCACGTACCACTGTCCGATGAAGCCCAGGCCGAAGCGCGTCTGTTAATGTTAGCCGCTCACCACATCCTTTCACCTCGTGACGGGGAACCAATCGTGGCCCCATCCCAGGATATGGTTATCGGTAACTACTACATGACGACTGAAGACAAGGCCCGTGAAGGGGAAGGCATGATCTTTAAGGACACCAACGAAGCCCGGATGGCTTACCGTAACGGTTACGTGGCCTTACAAACCCGGGTTGGGGTGCTGACTTCTTCCTTTGACAAGAAGCCATTCACCGCTGAACAACGCCAAAAGATCATGGTGACCTCGGTTGGGAAGTTGCTCTTCAACAACATCATGCCTGAAGATTACACTTACATTAACGAACCGACCGCCGACAACCTGCAAAACGGGGTTCCGGACAAGTACTTCTTGGAACCTGGTGAAGACATTCACGCCTACTTAGAAAACGCGCCGCTGGTGCCGCCGTTTAAGAAGGGCTTCTTGTCGGACATCATTGCCGATGTTTACAAGATCTACAAGGTGACCGTCACCTCCCAACTTCTTGACCGGATCAAGGACCTTGGTTACTACGAATCCACGATTTCCGGGTTAACCGTCGGGATCGCCGACGTGACCGACTTAAAGGAAAAGCCGGAAATCATCGAAAAGGCGCACAAGCAAGTGGCCCTGGTTACGAAGCAATTCCGCCGTGGTTTGATCACCGATAACGAACGTTACGAACGGGTCATTGGGATCTGGAACGATGCCAAGTATGAAGTTCAAAACAAGCTGATCGAACACATGGATATCCACAACCCAATCAACATGATGTCCGACTCTGGGGCCCGGGGGAACATCTCCAACTTTACCCAGCTGGCCGGAATGCGTGGGTTGATGGCTTCCCCATCCGGGAAGATCATGGAACTGCCGATCCTTTCTAACTTCCGGGAAGGCCTTTCCGTCTTGGAAATGTTTATCTCTTCCCACGGGGCACGGAAGGGGATGACCGACACGGCCTTGAAGACTGCCAACTCTGGTTACTTGACCCGGCGGCTGGTTGACGTGGCCCAAGATGTGATCGTTCGCGAAAAGGACTGTGGCACCGACCGTGGTCTGGAAGTGACCGCCATCACTAACGGGAACGAAATGATCGAACCGTTATACGACCGGATTTTGGGTCGTTACACGATGAAGTCCGTCTTTAATCCGGAAACCGGGGAAAAGATCGTCGGTAAAAACGTCCTCTTGAACGAAGAGATGGCGCAAAAGATTATCGATGCGGGCGTTCAAAAGGTGACGATTCGCTCCGCCTTCACTTGCAACACCGAACACGGGGTTTGTGAACGTTGTTACGGACGCAACGCCGCTACCGGGGACCAAGTGGAAGCCGGGGAAGCAATCGGGACGGTGGCCGCACAGTCAATCGGTGAACCAGGGACCCAGCTGACGCTGCGGAACTTCCACACCGGTGGGGTGGCCGGTAACGACGACATCACCCAAGGGCTTCCGCGTATCCAAGAAATTGTGGAATCACGGAACCCGAAAGGGAAGGCCACGATTTCCGAAGTTACTGGTCAGGTGGTTTCCATCGAAGAAAACCCAGCTGAACAAACTAAGGACGTTACGATCAAGGGTGAAACCGACACGCGGACTTACACCCTGCCGATCACGGCCCGGATGCGGGTGGCCGAAGGTGATGATATTCACCGTGGTCGTGCCATCAACGAAGGGTCAATTGATCCAAAGGAAATGATTCGGGTTCGCGACGTCTTGTCCACGGAAACCTACCTGCTCTCCGAAGTGCAAAATGTTTACCGTATGCAGGGGATTGACCTGCTCGACAAGCACGTTGAAATCATGATTCGCCAAATGATGCGTAAGGTGCGGGTGATGGATCCTGGTGATACTGATGTTTTACCGGGTGAACTGTTGGACATCAGCCAATTCCGCGATGCTAACTACCAAACCTTGATTTCCGGGGGAATTCCGGCCACTGCCCGGCCAGTTATCCTCGGGATCACTAAGGCGGCCCTTGAAACTAACAGTTTCCTTTCGGCCGCTTCCTTCCAAGAAACGACGCGTGTCCTTACCGACGCCGCCATCCGGGGCAAGAACGACCCGCTGGTGGGGCTCAAGGAAAACGTTATTATCGGGAAGATCATTCCAGCCGGAACGGGGATGGGTGCTTACCGCAACATCAAGCCCAAGGAAGTCAGTGTCAACACTGGCGCAACCGATGGGGCCATTACCTCCATCCGCGAAATGGAAGAACAACTAAAGGATCAAGACTAAGCGCTTGATTGAATAAAAAGGACCCGTCAAACCAAGCTGGTTTGGCGGGTCCTTTTTGATGTTGAATTTAGATTTGTTGGCTAGCGCGGTCAATCAGGTCCTTGAAAATGACTTGTGATTCCGGTGTGTGTTTAAACATGTTTTCGGGGTGCCACTGAACGGCGAGAATTTGATTAGAATCGATGGATTCGACCGCTTCGATTACC